>JAEEGI010006334.1_pt1 | contig 26759 bp, 25 predicted proteins | sample 8958751 | NCBI WGS metagenome assembly JAEEGI01 (sample SAMN16246545, study PRJNA631951) | gut metagenome | biome: gut microbiome; feature: rumen; material: KS-attached | host: Bos | place: Iran: Karaj | collected 2018-10 | reverse complement strand
TCTCAGGCACGATCAAGGATAACATAACTCTGCACGATGAATCATTCACGATGGATGAGATCAAAGAGGCCTGCCACTATGTGAATGCAGACAGCTTCATTGATGTCCTGCCAAAGGGCGTTGAAGAAGAGATCATCGAGAAGGGTGAGAACCTGTCTCAGGGTCAAAGACAGCTGCTGTCTTTTGCCAGAACAGTCATTCATAAACCGCAGATCCTGATCCTGGATGAGGCGACTGCCAATATCGATACCGAGACCGAGGTCCTGATCCAGGAATCCCTGGAGAAGATGAAGAGCATCGGTACGATGCTGGTGGTGGCACACCGTCTGTCCACGATCCAGCACGCCGATCAGATCATCGTTCTGCAGAACGGTGAGATCGTTGAAAGAGGAAATCATCAGCAGCTGCTGAAGAACAGGGGCTACTATTACAAGCTCTATCAGCTGCAATTCGATAATTAGGATCCAAAAAGCTGTTACGAAGAGATCGTAACAGCTTTTTTCTTTGATTGATAATGTTTCTTTCTGATGATCAGATGATCTCGATGGTCCTGATGCGCTGAGCTTCCAGAGGCTTATCCCGGAAGTCTGTCCTCGTATTGGCGATCTCGTCGACGACTTCGATGCCTTTGGTGATCTTGCCGAAGGCGGCATACTGTCCGTCAAGATGCGGCGCATCCTGATGCATGATGAAGAACTGGGATGAAGCCGAATTGGGATCCATCGTCCTGGCCATCGACAAGACGCCGCGGGTGTGTTTCAGTTCGTTGATGACGCCGTTGGAGAGGAATTCCCCTTTGATCGTCTTTTCGGATCCGCCCATGCCTGTGCCGGTCGGATCTCCGCCCTGGATCATGAATCCTTTGATGACTCTGTGGAAGATGATGCCGTCAAAGAACTTCTCTTTGATCAGACTGACGAAGTTTTCAACGGTGATCGGTGCAGTTTCCGGATAGAGTTCCGCTTCCATCTCTTTGCCGTTTTCCATGATGATCCTGATTTTTACATTTTCCATTTTTATTTTCCTCGATATCACCATTCTAACATTTTTCATATATAATATTGACAAGTAAAAAACAGGAGGTATCGGTATGAATCAGTATGTCCGGGATGTCATCGCTTATGTGAAAGGGAAATATGGGGATCAGCCGGAATTCGTTCAGACGGTCGAGGAAGTTTTGTCTTCGATCGCGCCGGTGATCGATGCGCATCCGGAATATGCGGATGCCGACCTGTTGAAGAGGATGGTCGAGCCTGAGAGGATGTTCAGGTTCCGCGTCGTGTGGACGGATGATGAGGACAAGGTCCATACCAACGTAGGTTACAGATGCCAGTTCAATGGAGCGATCGGCCCTTACAAAGGAGGGTTGCGTTTTAAGAATAATGTCAATGAAAGTGTCATCAAGTTCCTGGGATTTGAGCAGACTTTCAAGAATTCCCTGACCGGTCAGCCGATCGGTGGAGCCAAGGGCGGTTCCGATTTCGATCCGGCGGGCAAGTCGGATAAGGAGATCATGCGTTTCTGCCAGTCTTTCATGAGTGCTTTGTATCGCTATATCGGACCGGATATCGATGTTCCGGCCGGCGATATCGGGGTCGGTTCAAGGGAGATCGGTTTCCTCTATGGCCAGTACAGAAGACTGAAAGGTGTCTTTGAGAATGGCGTCCTGACCGGCAAGGGTCTGAGCTATGGCGGTTCTTTGATCCGGCCGGAAGCGACAGGCTATGGTGCCGTCTATTACCTGAATGAGATCCTGAGACATGAAAAGGATTCCATCGTAGGCAAGAAGATCGCGGTGTCCGGTTACGGAAACGTATCCTGGGGCATCATGAAGAAGGCCGCCCAGATGGGTGCCAAAGTCACCTATATGTCCGGTTCTGCCGGTTACATCCATGATGAAGAGGGTATTGATACGGATGAGAAACTGCAGTTCATCCTCGATCTCCGCAAGAGCAATTCCAAGGATCTGAAGTCTTATGCGGACAGGTTCGGCTGTGAGTTCGTTCCGAAGGCCAAATTCTGGGGCGTGGACGATGTCGATATCTTCATGCCTGCAGCCACACAGAACGAGGTCGGTCTGGAAGAGGCGAAAAAGATCGTCGCTTCCGGCGTGAAGTATTATATCGAGGTCTCCAATATGCCGACTTCCAATGAGGCACTTGCCTATCTGCAGGAACATGGTGTCATCGTCGGTCCTTCAAAGGCGGCCAATGCGGGCGGTGTCGGCGTTTCGGCACTGGAGATGTCGCAGAACTCCGAGCGTCTCTCCTGGACTGCTGAAGAGGTCGATGTGAGACTGCAGCGCATGATGAAGGATATCTATGAGAAATCCGTTGAAGCCGCCGAAAGATATGGCTTGGGTTATGATCTGATCGCCGGAGCCAATATCGCCGGTTTTGAGAAGGTCGCAGAGGCGATGATGGAGCAGGGTATATTCTGATGAGCGGTTTTGTTGAGTGTGTGAATCATTACTATACTGAATACGATTACAACTGTTCTGAGACGATCGTTCATGCGGCAAACGAGTATTACGGATTGGGCATCACCGAAGATGACATGAGGATGTTCGCCGGTTTCGGTGGAGGGATGTTCAGCGGTCTCGTTTGCGGAGCGTTGGCAGCTTCAGTAGCCGTCCTGTCAAAGATCGCGGTGAAAGACAAGGCCGGGAAGGCGGGCAGGGATGTCCGGCCGATCATCTCGGATCTGGTCAGAACGTTCAGAAAAGAGCTGAATGGCGTTGACTGTGCCGAGCTCAAGGCGCAGCATTTCAATAAAGAAGATCACTGTCTTGAGACGGTCCTGCTTTCGGCAAAGGTCCTGGAGGGCTGCATCGATAAAGTGAAGAAGGGTATGGCCTGACCATACTCTTTTTATGCTTTGCCCATGATACAATGAGATGGAAGAGGTAGTTTATGTCTATTGGAATCAATGTCTATAGTGAGATCTCTGCTTTGAAGACCGTCCTGTTGCATCGTCCGGGCAGAGAACTTTTGAATCTGACGCCGGATACCCTGCAGGAGCTCCTTTTTGATGACATTCCTTTTCTGAAGGTGGCTGTCAGGGAACACGACGAATTTGCGTCGATCCTGAGAGAGAACGGTGTGGAAGTCCTGTATCTGGAAGAGCTGATGAGTGAAGTGCTGAATGACGAGGCCGTCAAGGACAGGTTCATCAGGCAGTACCTGGAAGAAGGCTGTTTCGACAGGCGCTTTCATGAAAGTCTCTATGCATATCTTTCAGGTATGGACAATGAGGAACTGGTCCTCAAAAGCATGGAGGGGATCAAATATCACGATACCGAGACCGGTGTGGGAGTCTCGCTGGCGGATCTGACGAATGATACGAACAATATGCTGATAGCGCCGATGCCGAACCTGTATTTTACCAGGGATCCTTTTGCGTCGGTGGGAAGCGGCGTCTGTCTCAACCGCATGTATTATGAGACAAGAAGGAGAGAGACGATCTACGGTGAATACATCTTCAGATACCATCCACGTTTCAGGAATGTGAAGAAGTATTATGACCGCTATGACCCTTATCATATCGAGGGCGGAGATATCGTCAATCTGTCAAAGGAAGTGATCGCAGTGGGCATCTCGCAGAGAACGGAGGCGAATGCCATCGATTTTCTGGCGAAGCACATCTTCAGGGATGAGGAGTCGCCTTTGCGGCGGATCCTGGTCTTTTCGATCCCGAAGAACCGTTCTTTCATGCATCTGGATACGGTCTTCACCCAGATCGACCACGACAAATTCACGATCCATCCCGAGATCAATGAGACGATGAGGATCTTCTCACTGGATCGCAGGGATGGGACAGATTACGGGATCAGGAGAGTGGATGAGAAACTGGACGAGATCCTGGCCAAGGCTTTGAAGATGAGCCGTGTCGAGCTGATCGCCTGTGGCGGGTCGGATCAGATCGCTTCCAAAAGAGAGCAGTGGAACGATGGTTCCAACACCCTGTGCATCGCTCCGGGCAAGGTCCTGGTCTATGAGAGGAACGAGATCACCAACGACTTGCTGGAATCACATGGGATAACGGTCCTGCGTATGCCGAGTTCCGAGCTTTCCAGGGGAAGGGGCGGTCCGCGTTGCATGAGCATGCCGATCTGGAGAGAATAAGAAAACGAGTTTGCACTCGTTTTTTCTTATCGTTTTTCCAGGCTGTCTCTGAATACGTAGTATTTCTGATAGAGGAATTCCGTGACCAGGTTTATCAGCATGTTCAGGATCGTGACCAGATAGTCGTTCCAGTGCAGCTGCGAGGTCAGATAGTTCCCCAGTATGGTGGACAGAGGTGTGAAGACGCAGTAGTAGGCGAAGACTTTCAGCATCGCGACCGGAACGTTGGAGGCCGATTTGAAGGTGAAATTCCTGTTCAGCGTGAAGTTCCACAGGACGGACAGGATCAGCGAGATCAGATAACTCGGCCACCAGCCAAGTTTCAGGACATCGTTGAAGAGGGCAAAAGAGCTCAGCTGTATGATGCCTGCCGAGATGGAGAAGAGAGTGAATTTGATGGTCTGGATCAGGTCTTTGTTCATAGGCTGTTTCCTTTCAGACGTGAGTTTGCTTTGGCAAGGACTTCTTTCATATTGTCAAAAGTGAGGATCTGCATGGCGTCTGCATAGGGCAGCAGGAAGATCTTTTCGACTTCTTCAAGCTGTCTGTGCGGATCCTGATCTTTATAGGAGCCCAGGTAGTAGACCGATCTTTTCTCGATGCCGTTAGGCATGATGTATCTGAGCTCTTCCCTGAAAGAAGGGTCCAGTTCGATATCGATCCCGGTCTCTTCTTTGATCTCGCGGATGGCGGCTTCTTCCTCGGTCTCTCCTTCTTCCAGATGGCCTTTCGGGAAGCCGTAGTTGCCGTGGAAGTCTTTGATGATCAGATAAAGGATCTGTTCCTGGATCTTCGTATGGACGATGGCACCTGCACTTATTTCAAACATACTTTGATTATATGCTTTTGGAGGGCTTTTGTGTAAAGAAATATTTACAGGCATTACTTTTGTGTTTGCCTTATATATTGTTTAAAATGAGAATTGTATGAAACTGCTGATGCTGATCAATGCAAAGTCCGGTCTTAAGAATTCAAAGGCGAACCTCCTGCCTGTCATCGATGTCTTCTGCAAAAACGGTTATGCGGTGAGTGTTTATGTCACGCAGAAACCCAATGATGCGTATGACTATCTGATGAAAAACAGGGTCAGGTATGATGTCGTCTGCGTTTTTGGCGGAGACGGAACGATGAATGAAGTGACCAATGCGCTGATGAGGAAGGAATACAAGCCTCTGCTGGGTTATTTTCCGAGCGGCACGATGAATGATTTCGGTTCGAACTTCGATCTGGGAAATGATTTCAAGAAGATCGCGGAGAGGATCTGCGAGGGTCATATCAGAAGTTTCGATGTCGGAAAGCTCAATGGCCGCTATTTCAACTATGTTGCAGCCTTTGGTGCGATGTGCGATGTACCGTTCACGACCAACCGGGAGGTCAAGGAGACCTTGGGCAATATCGCCTATATCCTGGAAGGCATCGGCAAACTACCGGAGGTCAGGATGCACAAGGTGAAGTATACGATCGGTTCCAGGACCTACAAGAGAGATGTCTTGTTCGGTCTCATCTATTCCGGGAACAGAGTTGCGGGGATGGAACTGGAGGACAAAAAGAAGTCTTCGATCGACAACGGGCTCTTCAATGTCCTGATCGTGGATTATGTGCCGACCATCTTCAATGCTCCGGATCTGCTTTCGACGATCCTGCAGCAGGAGAAGTTCATCCACCGCTACCATACCGATCATATCAGTTTTGAATTTGAAGATGACATCATCTGGACTCTGGATGGCGAAGAGGCGAAGGTCAAGGACAAAGCCGAGATCACGATAACAAAAAAAGCACTCAGATTATTGGCCTGAGTGCTTTTCTTTTCGCTTTTTCTTTTCCGATTATTTCATCAAAGAAGTGAGCAAGCCTAAGAGTTCTGTGCCGTTTGACTGGTTTGCAGTTGGCTTGCTGCCGCCGAGCAGGGATCCCAGAAGATCCAGGCCGGTATTGGCAGCCTGCTGGCTTGAGTTGCCGCCTAATAAGCTTCCCAGCAGACCTGCAGCCGGGCTGGACTGGCTGTTTGAAACGCCGCCGCCGCCAAGTAATGCAGCGATGTCTGTGAGGTCGATGCCATCAGAGAGGTCGACTTTTGCAGACTGCGGTTTAGGTTTCTGAGCTGTAGCTGTCGTTGCTGTGCTTAAGCTGTTGAGAAGAGCCGGTGCAACTGCATTGAGGACAGCGTTGACTTCTTTTGCGGAGAGGCCTGACTCTTTGGCAAGCGAGCTGATGACGGTCTTCTGATCCTGGCCAAGGATGTGGCCGATGATCTTTGCACCGTCAGTAGAGTCGCCGTTCTTGATCTGCTGAGAGACAGTCTGCGTGCTGGTGTGCTGTGTCAGCGCATTGAGCAATGATGTAGCGCCATCTTTCTTGGATGCATTCTTTGTCAGATATGTGATCAGAAGCGGAACTGCCATCATGAGCAGCTTGGATATGCCGTTGGATGAAACGCCTGTTTTCTTGGAAACAGAGTCGAGAGAATCATTGCTTGTCAATGACCCCAATAATAACTGTAATAGATTCATTAGATTCTCCTTTATTATTTAATTATATTTTACATCTTTTTTTCTTTGAAAATGTAAAGTATTGATCAAAGCCGTCGTTCCAATACAAAAGCAAAAGGAGAGGATATGTTTTTTGAATCTTAGGATCCGGATATTGTGCTAATATAATTCTATGTTTGACCTGCTAAAAAAATATACAAAAGACGGATGGTGGGCAGCCGTGCTGGGGCCTGTCTTTACCATCTTCGAAGTCGCAGTTGATGCGTTCATTCCTTTAGTCATGTCATCGATCATCGATAGAGGGATCTATGAGCTTGGCGGTGATATGAACTATATCTGGGGACGCGGAGCGCTGATGGTCGGGCTGGCTGTGCTCGGTGCACTGTTCGGTTCGGCGTCAGGCCTGTTTTCGTCTATCGCTTCCACGCGTTTCATCCGCAATATCAGGGAAGCGATGTTCTCCAAGATCCAGGATTTCAGCTTTGAAAACATCGAGAAGTATCCTGTTCCGACGATCGTCGCCCGTATGACGACGGATATGCGTATGCTGAGGATGGCCTACGTATCGATCGTCAGGATGCTGATCAGAGCGCCTTTCAACCTGATCCTGAGCGCTTATTTCGTCTTTACCCTCAACCCTTCTCTGGCCAGGGTCTTCGCTTTCGTCCTTCCGGTCCTGGGTTTCGGACTGGTCTTCATCTTCATGAAGGCGCATCCGCGTTTCCGTCAGATGATGCTGAAGTTCGATGGTCTCAATGCCAATCTGGAAGAGAACATCGAGGGCATCAGAGTCGTCAAGACCTTCGTCAGGGAAGACTATGAGAACGAGAGGTTCCGCGGTTCCTCCGAGGCGGTCAGGACTGCCCAGAGGCATGCCGAGAACATCGTCATCCTCAACAGGCCTTTCTTTGAGCTGGTCATGTACAGCTGCATGATCATCATCGCCTGGCTGGGTGGCAGGGATGTCATTGCCGGTACGATGACGACGGGCAACTTCATGGCTTACATCTCCTATATCAGAGGCATCCTCTTTGCATTGCTGATGATCTCCAATGTCTTTTTGCAGATCGTCATGGCTCAGGCTTCTGTCGACCGCGCCAACGAGATCCTCTATGAGGAACCAAGGATCAGAGATGATGATGCGGATCCTGAACTGAAGGTCGAAGATGGTTCCATCGAATTCAGAGATGTCTCTTTCAGATATTCCGCGGATGCCCAAAGCGATGCCCTCAACGATATCGATCTAAAGATCGGTCCGGGAGAGGTCATCGGCATCCTGGGTCCGACCGGTTCTTCCAAGTCGACGCTGGTCCAGCTGATCCCGCGTCTTTACGACGTCAGCAAGGGCGAGGTCCTGGTCGGCGGGCACAATGTCAAGGAGTATAAACTGGAGAATCTTCGCGACGCCGTCGCCATGGTCCTGCAGAAGAACACTTTGTTCTCCGGCACGATCGAAGAGAACATGAAGTGGGGCGATCCGAATGCCACTCATGAACAGATCGTCGAAGCCTGCACCTATGCGCAGGCGGATGACTTCATCCAACGCATGCCAAAGAAATATGATACCGAATTGGGTCAAGGCGGTGTCAATGTTTCCGGTGGTCAGAAACAGAGGCTCTGTATCGCCAGAGCGCTTCTGAAACATCCCAAGATCATCATCCTGGATGACTCGACGAGCGCAGTGGATACCGATACGGATCATCGCATACAGCTGGCTCTGAAAGAGAAGCTCGGCGGCATGACGACGATCATCATCGCACAGCGTGTCGCTTCCGTCAAAGAGGCGAACAGGATCATCATCATGAATGAGGGCTCCATACAGGATATCGGCAATCATGAGGAACTCATGGCGAGGAACGATGTCTATCGCGACTTGTACAATACACAGATGGAAGGAGCATTGGAATAATGGCAGACACAGGTTACAGACAGCTCCGCACATCCCGGGCCAATGATGTCTTCGGCACGATCGGCAGGACTTTTTCCTATATCGGCAAACGCTACCGTTTCCGTTTCGTCGCTGCGATCTGTTTTACGATCCTTTCTTCTCTGACCGGTGTCATCTCTTCCTATCTGTTCACACCGATCATCAACAACTATATCGTTCCATTCATCGGCCAGCAGGATCCTGATCTGAGCGGTTTCGTGAAGATGCTCGGCATCATGATCAGCGTCTATGCCGGTGGTCTGATCTCTTCCTACTGTTTCTCCAAGCTGATGTCTGTCGTCTCAACAGGCGTTCTGGATGACATGAGAAAAGATCTGTTCAAAGTCATGGAGAGGCTTCCTGTCAGGTTCTTTGACAGCAGGACCCATGGCGAGGTGATGAACTACTACACCAACGATATCGATACGATCCGTCCGATGATCTCTGACGGTTTCCCGACGCTGATCACGACCATGATCACGATCGTCGGCTGCTTCACTTTCATGTTCATCCTGAATGCCAGGCTGACCTGGGTCATGGTGGTCTTTTTCTCTTTCATGTTCCTGGTGACTTATCTTCTGGCCAAGGGTTCAAGAAGGACTTTTGCCGATCTTCAGAGGCAGATCTCCAATCTCAACGGCTACACGCAGGAGATGTTTTCCGGCCAGAAGGTCATCAAGGTCTTCAATCATGAGAAGCAGACCATGGATGGCTTCATGGATTACAATAGAAAGCTCTATGATTATTCTCTGCGTACCAATGCCTATGCTTCGGTCCTGATGCCGATCAACGCAAATCTGTCTTATATCGCTTATGCGATCGTCGCGGTCCTGGGTTCCAGGATGTGCATCGATGGAAACATGCGGATCGGCGATCTGACTTCGTTCATGCTGTTCGTCAGGCAGTTTGGCGGTCCGATCTCCAACCTGTCGCAGCAGTTCAACGGCATCATGATGTCTCTGGCCGGTGCGGAGAGGGTCTTCGATCTGATGGACAGAGAGGGCGAACTGGATTTCGGTATCGTCGAGCTGGTCAATGTCGAAAAGGATACGGAAGAGCTCATCGAGACCGATCGCAAGACCGACCGCTGGGCATGGAAGATCCCTGTCGATCCTCCGAAGTATATCGAGCTCAAGGGAGATATCCGTCTGAACGATGTGACTTTCCGTTACGAAGAGGGCAAGGACATCCTCAAGAACATCTCGCTCTATGCCAAGCCGGGTCAGAAGATCGCTTTTGTCGGTTCGACCGGTGCGGGCAAGACGACGATCACGAATCTGATCAACCGCTTCTATGATGTGGAAGACCAGGAGGGCATGATCACGTTTGACGGCATTCCGATCAAGGAGATCAGAAAAGATGATCTGAGAAGATCTGTAGGCGTCGTGCTGCAGGATACCAATCTGTTCTCAGGTACGATCATGGACAATATCCGTTACGGCAGGCTTGAGGCGAGTGATGAGGAATGCATCGCCGCTGCGAAGATCTCGAATGCGGATTCTTTCATCGAAAGACTGCCGCACGGCTATCAGACGATGCTGAGTGCGAATGGTTCCAATCTTTCTCAGGGCCAGAGGCAGCTGCTGAACATCGCCAGATGCGCAGTAGCCGATCCGCCGGTCATGGTCCTGGATGAGGCGACTTCTTCGATCGATACGCATACCGAAAAACTGATCGAAAAGGGCATGGACGAGCTGATGAGCGGCCGTACGACGTTTGTCATCGCCCATCGTCTGTCCACGGTCAGGAATGCCAATGCGATCATCGTGCTGGAGCACGGCGAGATCATCGAACGCGGTACACACGAGGATCTTCTGGCATTGAAAGGCCGTTATTATCAGCTTTATACAGGCAAGGCAGAACTTGAATAAAAAAGATTTGTCTATCTGAATAAAAAAATGTAAAATAGTATGTGCAAAAAGAATAAGGACTTCAGGATGTAGCTCAGCTTGGTGGAGCGCTTGCTTCGGGTGTAAGAGGTCAAGGGTTCGAATCCCTTCATCCTGACCATATTCTTTTTTTGTTCTATAATGGTCTTAAGCAGATAGGGAGATTATGAAGAAAACAGGTTTGGTCATGGAAGGAGGCGGCCTTCGCGGTGTCTTTACCGGAGGAGCTGTCGACTGTTTCCTGGATTATGATATCGATTTTGATTATGTCGTAGGTGTCAGCGCAGGCTCATGCAACACCTTTGCCTACGTGGCGAAGCAGAAGAGGTATGCCCGTTCCTGCATGATACAGTCCGATCGTTTCAATTCATTCTGGGGGGTCCCGCAGATGGTGGAGTCCCACAAGCTGGTCGATCTGGACAAGATCTTCTATGATTATGCGGAACAGTACGGTTTCGATTTTGAGGCATTCATTTCCAATCCGATCGAATGGGAAATGGTCGTGTCCAACATCGAGACCGGAAAGGCTGAGTATATGCACACCGATGATATCGAGCGATCGAGGATCATCGGCAAGGCTTCCTGTTCGATGCCGGGTCTCACCGATCCGGTAGACATAGACGGAAAGCTATATCTGGATGGCGGGATCTGCGATTCCATTCCGGTCCAGAGAGCCCTGGATCAGGGGTGCGAGAGGCTGGTCATCGTCCTGACCCGCAAGAAGGGGCGCTTCTCGGCGACTTCCGATGCGGCCATGCTTATATTCAAGAGGCTTTACGCCAGATATCCGCTTTTCCTGAAAGCTCTGGAAGACAGGGCACAGCTCTACAGGGACCAGGTCGCTCTGGCTGAAGAGCTGGAGGCTCAGGGCAAGGCGGTCATCATCCGTCCGACTTTCAAGGAGGTCGCGCGTCTGGAATCCAATGAGGATGAATTGCTTACAGCATACTATCATGGCTATACCAAGGCCAAGGAATATTTGGACAGGATCAGGGAACTGATCAGGGATTGAGATGGAAGAGAAACAAAGAGGACCGATCGCTTTATCGTTTTTCATCAAGGCGGCATTCTTCATGCTGGGGCTGCTTTTGGTGATGGCTCTGCTGGCTTCCTGGAAGACCGGCGTGTCGATCTTCGATGAGAGGATCGGGTCTTTTCTGACGACGATCCTGGTCTTGAGTCTGGTGATCCTGGGGGTCTTGGGTCTGATCGTATTTACAGGAGCGTTGATCATGGGCAGAAACACAGTCGTCTCTTCAAGGAGTACTTTGATCAAGGATGGGACCATCCGTTATGAGTATGAAGATGAAAAAGGTCGTAAAAAGAGAAAGAACGTCGATCTCAAGCATATCGATGAATTCCTTTCGCAGTATTCGGAACTTTATATGATCCGGGATACGAAGCTCTATAAGGAAGACAGGAAGGCAAAGCCGAATGTCAATACGCTGTTTGTCGACCTGGGCGATGGCGGAAAGATGTCTTTGAAGAAGCTGAACAACGAGGATCCTGATCTCTATGATCAGATCGGTGCCTTCCTGGACAGGATCCAGGACAAGGATGTCATCGATCTGTCTTTCAGGATGCGGAAATACGCAGCTGAAGAGGATCTGATCCTGCAGGGACGCGACATCATCGCACAGATGAAGGCGCAGAGAAAGAGGATATCGGACAAGGAAGTGCGCAAACGGCTGGATGATACGGTGGAGAAACTGGCGGGCTGTGAAGATCAGATCATCGACAACACCGATAAGATCAGAAAACTCTATGACCACTATCTGCCGATGCTGGTGCAGATCATCGAGGAGTACATCGTGATGGAGTCCCGGGACCGTCGGATCGTGGATATCTCTTCTTCAAAAAAGAAGGTGCTGGATACCCTGACGCTGATCGGTTCAGCACTCGATTCCTTTGGGGCGAAGGAGGCTGTCGAGTACTTCGATGAACTGGAGGCGACGACACAGGATGCAAGCGCTTTACTTGCGAAAAAGGATGGAAAATAGTTACAGAATAGCCACGAATGTGGCTTTTTTCATGGAAAAGAATATATAATTCGTATTTGGAGGTGTTTATGATGATAAATAAACAGACAAAGATCATCTGTACACTGGGTCCTGCCAGTGACAGTTACGATACGATCCTTAAGATGGCAAATGCCGGTATGAATATCGTCAGACTGAACTTCTCGCATGGCACACATGAGGAGCATCAGGCCAGGATAGACATGGTCCGCAAAGTCGAAAAAGAGAATGGGGTCAACCTGGGTATCATGCTGGATACGAAGGGTCCTGAGATCAGACTGGGGACTTTCAAGAACGATGTGGAGAATTACCGCAAGGGTGAGGAAGTCATCATCCAGCGGGAGGATATCGAAGGTACGCATGATCGCTTCACGATCCAGTGCAAGGAGATCTTCGATGATGTCAAGGAGGGGGATTACATCCTCGTCAATGACGGCAAGCAGAAACTCACCGTCCTGCAGAATGACGGCAACGAGATCAGAGCGAGAGTCGAGGTCAACGGTCCTCTGGCTTCCAAAAAGGGATGCAATGTACCGGGCGTCAAGCTTTCCATGCCTTTCGTCTCTTTGAAGGATGATGAGGACATCCGTTTCGGCTGCAACAACGATGTGGACTTCATCGCGGCTTCCTTTGTCAGAAGGGCCGAGGATGTCATGAAGATCCGCAAGATCATAACGGAGATGGGCAAGCCCAAGATCCAGATCATCGCCAAGATCGAGAATCAGGAAGGTTTCGACAATCTCGATGAGATCCTGGATGCTGCCGATGGCGTCATGGTCGCCAGAGGTGATCTGGGCGTCGAGATCGAGACGGCTTTTGTTCCGATCTATCAGAAGAAGATCATCGAGATCGCCAATCAGAAGGGCAAGGCCGTCATCACGGCGACTCACATGCTGGATTCCATGACCAGCAATCCGCGCTGCACGAGAGCGGAAGCTTCTGACGTTTCCAATGCTGTCCTGGATGGTTCCGATGCCGTCATGCTGTCGGCAGAGACGGCAGCCGGCGAGTATCCGGTCGAGGCCGTTGAGACGATGGCCAAGATCGCACAGGCTACTGAAAAGATCATTCCGTACCGTGAGAACCTGGATCACGCCAAGATGACCAACAACAAGACGATACAGGATGCGATCGGTATCGCGATCTCGGATGCGACCCTGACCTTGGATATTGCGGCGATCGTCGTCTTCACACAGGGCGGCACGACAGCGAGAAGGATCTCCAAGTATCGTCCGCGTGTTCCGATCTTTGCAGTCACATTCACAAAATCGACACAGGGAAAACTGGAACTTTACTGGGGCGTCAAGCCGATCTTCTCTTATGTGCAGAACAACCTGGCAAACGATGACGAACTGGCTTCCAGCGTCGTCAAGTCCTATGGTTTCAAGCCGGGGCAGCAGATCATCCTTTCCGCCGGTTATCCGACGGGTGAGGGTTCTGCCAACTTCATGAAGATCATCACAGTCAAATAAGAAAAATGCACTTCACATGATGAAGTGCATTTTTTTACTTATTGTCTTATTTTGTTTCAGTCGTCCATGTCTTCGTAGGCTTCCAGGCCTTTTTTCGCTTCGACTTTCTGGTCGCCGTGCGTGACCTGCGTCATCGTCACGAAGGAAAGAAGGACGAAGAAGGCGGCGTAGATGAAGAGGATCTTGTAGGTGATCAGTCTCATCAGCGTACCGGCCAGGATCGGGGTGATGATCTGGGCGGCCATGGATGCCGTGTAGTAGTAGCCGGTGAACTTGCCGATGTCCGAGCCTTTGCACATTTCGACGACCATCGGCAGGGAGTTGACGTTGATGGCTGCCCATGCCAGTCCGACCAGAGCAAAGGAGATGTACATGATCACGTTGATCTTGTCGAATATCGATGTCAGGATGAAGCCCAGGAAGAACATCACGGATAGAAGGACGATGCCGCCCATGATGGTCTTTTTGCGTCCGATCTTTGAGGCGATATTGCCGATCGGAATGTAGGAGACGATCGCTCCGGCTGTCGCGACCAGCAGACAGGTGGAGGCTCCGCCCAGGCCCTGTCCCATGACGACTGAGACATAGGTGGTGAACCAGGTGGTCACGGCGTTGTAGCCGGTGAACCACAGGGCGATCGATGCCAGCAGGAATGCCAGTGACTTCTTGACGTCGGCAGGAAGTTTTTCGTTTCCTGAACCGTCATCTTCGGCCAGGTTCCATTCCGGATGCTGCTCTTCCAGAGCCTTGTTTTCGGCAACGAGCTTCGGCTCCTTGATGATCAGATAGAGCAGGCCTACCGATACGAACATGATGGCGGAGACCACGATGAAGAGGATCTGATAGTTGACGTGGTCAAGGCCGATGGTCTTTGAGTTGGGATAGAGGATGGCAGCGATCGCCAGATAGATGATGCCGCCGACTGCTCCCATCAGGTTGATGATGGCATTGGCTTTGGAACGCAGCGGTTTTGGTGTGACATCCGGCATCAGGGCAACGGCCGGTGAGCGGTAGGTGCCCATCGCGATCAGCAGCAGGCCCAGTACGACGACGAAGGATATGACTTTGAAGGAACTCGCTTCCTGATAGTAGGAATTGTCCAGGATCGGAAGGATGTTCATCAGGATCACGGCCAGGCCGGTCCCGAAGATGATGAACGGCATCCTTTTGCCGATCTTCGTGTCGGTCTTGTCGGAGAGGGAACCGAACAGCGGCAGCATGATGAGAGCCAGTACATTATCGGCGGCCATGATGGCGCCGGAATAGGTCTCGTTGAGGTGAAATGTGTTCGTCAGGATCAGCGGAACGACGTTGTCGTACATCTGCCAGAATGCGCAGATCGATAAAAAAGCCAGTCCGACGATGAAAGTGCGTTTCAGATTGAGTTTCATAGGTGTCCCCTTTATTTATTCTTATTTTAATACAAAATGAAGATTCTGCTAAAATGAAAGTATAAGGAGACTTACAGATAATATGAAGATAGGTGTATACTATGTCGTTTCGTCAACGGCTGCTGCGCAGATCGCTAACGAGAATAATTTTCCTTGGCTTAAGAAGCTGAGTGAGATGACCGGTTTCGAATTTGAGGTCACGGATGTTGAACATATCGATGAGTATGATATGGTCGTTGATTTTATCGGCGGAGGCGGCACTGAGGGCATCTTCCTGAAAGACATGGATAAGCTTCCGAAGCCTTATTTCCTGCTGACGACCGGCGCCAACAACTCGCTGGCCGCTTCGATGGAGATCCTTTCTTATCTCAGACAGAACGATCTTCCGGGCGAGATCATTCACGGCAGCGATGAGTTCGTCGCTTCCCGTCTGAAGGATCTGGCTCAGGTCTTCAAGGCAAAGAAGAGGCTCGATGGTTTCAGGATCGCAAGAGTCGGACATCCTTCCGACTGGCTCATCTCTTCAGATGTCGATGCGAAGAGGTCCAAAGAATACAATCATATCGAGATCGTCGATGTCAGCATGGAAGAGTTCTTTGAGGAGATCGCCAGAAAGGAATATGTCGATAATCCGTATACGGAGCTGATCAAATCGAAGGGCTATGATGAAAAGGAGATCGAGGAGGCGCTGTACATTTATGGTGCTTTGAGAAGGATCGTCGACAAGTATGAGCTCGATGGTCTGACCGTCAGATGTTTCGATCTGCTGGATACCGTCCATTCAACAGGCTGTTCTGCTTTGGCCATCCTGAATGCCGAGGGCATCTATGCCTCTTGTGAAGGCGATGTACCGGCACTGATCTCTATGGCGGTACTGGGCGAGCTTTCCGGGAAGCCGGTCTTCATGGCGAATCCGAGCCGCATCAACACGGATGAGAATGAGATCATCTTTGCGCACTGCACATTGCCGATCAATATGCCGAAAGAATTCGAGATCATGACGCACTTCGAATCGCAGCTGGGTGTCGCATTCAGAGGAAAACTGCAGGTCGGTCCGGCTACGGTCTTCAAGTGCGACGGCCTGATGGATGAGTATTTCGTCAGCAGGGCGGAACTGCACAGGAACCTGACCGAATACAACCTCTGCCGTACCCAGATCGAGCTCAAGATGGATAAGCCGGTCACGTATTTCCTGAGGGAATCGATCGGCAACCACCATCTGATCGTCGAGGGAGATTATTCAGATCTGGTAGATGAATTCTTCAAGTGGATCTAGGAGGAGAAACGATGTCGAATGAAGAACTGATCAGACTTGCTTTTGAAGCCAGGGAGGCAGCTTATGCCCCTTATTCCAACTGGAAAGTGGGAGCTGCTTTGCTGTGCAAGAATGGGAAGATATACAAGGGCTGCAATATCGAGAACAGCGGCTTCTCTGCCACGGTCTGTGCGGAGAGAACGGCTTTCTTCAAGGCGGTCTCGGAAGGCGAATATGATTTCGAGAAGATCGCCATCGTTGCCGGCGATGCGCAAAGGGGTTCTGAAGGATACTGCACGCCTTGCGGTGTATGCCGGCAGGTCATGTCCGAATTCTGCAAGCCGGATGAATTCAGGATCATATGCGCAAAGTCGGAAAATGAGTACCATGAATTCACTCTGCGGGAGATGCTGCCTGAGTGCAACTATATCGTCGAAGAGAATGACGGTTACGGTTTCAAGGTATGACCAGGCACGTATTCGATAAGCAGGCTGAACTGCAGTATCACACCCAGATAAGGCCAGGCGATGTGGGACGCTATGTCCTGCTGCCGGGGGATCCGTTCAGAACAGATCTGATCGCTTCCTATTTTGATGATGCCAAGCTGGTGGCTCACAACCGCGAACACAAGACTTGGACCGGCTATCTCAACGGGGTGAAAGTATCGGTCACTTCGACAGGCATGGGCTGTCCTTCGACGGCGATCGCCCTTGAGGAGCTGATCAAGTGCGGCGCCGATACCTTCATCAGAGTCGGTACGGCCGGAAGGGTCTGCGATGAGTCGTATGATGAGAGCCTGGATGGAGTCATCAACAATGCGGCTGTCAGGGACGAGGGCACGACCATCCACTATATTCCGATCGAATATCCGGCTGTCGCCGATCGGCATGTGACGGCTGCCCTGGCTGAGGCGGCTGAAAAACTCGGTTACAATTTCCTGGAAGGCATCACGCAGTCCAAGGATTCCTTCTATGGTCAGCATTCTCCTGAGACCATGCCGGCAGAGGGACGCTTGCGTGAGCGCTGGGAAGCCTGGAGAAGGGGGCATGTCGTGTCTTCGGAGATGGAATGCGCCGCGCTGTTCGTCATCAGTTCCATCCGGCGCTGCCGGGCCGGAGCGATCATGGCTTTCACGGAGATGGAAAAGTCTGTGGAAACAGCTTGCGAAGCGCTGAAGATCCTGATCGAAGAGGACAAGAAGAGAGGATAGACATCATAAAAAGTGCGGCAGATGATCTGCTGCATTTTTTTGGAAATGAAAAAGCGAGGTCTAATGCCTCGCTTCAAGCTGGTCGATCAGGAGCTGATGGATCTTTTCAGCGTCCATGCGGTATATGACTTCGACTTTGGCGTTGTCATTGAACATTCCCCGGCGGTCGATCACCATCTGACCGTCGGCCATGCCTCCTGAGATGTCGACATGTACGATGTCTTTTCTTTTTTCCAGGATGACGCTTTCGTCGATGAGCGGCGCAACGGCTGCGTAGTCGTAGATGCAGCAGGAATCCGGATCTCCGCCAAAGAGGATCGTGCATCTTTCGATGTATCCGTGCAGTTCTTCTTCGATGAAGGATGCGATCGGACTGTTCAGTTTTCCGATCCTGGCGATGTCTTCGAGCGTATATCTGGCGCCGTCTTCACAGGCTTCGATCGGACAAACGAGACACTTGGCACCGGATGTCAGGACGATCTCGGCTGCTTCGGCGTCATCGTAGAAATTGGCTTCTGCCAGCGGGGTGCGGTTGCCGATGTAGAGGCCTCCGCCCATGATGTAGATCGTGCCGATGTTCTCGATGATGGATGGCTCAAGCCTTAAGGCCATGGCGATGTTGGTCAATGGTCCCACGGCGCAGATGTCGATCTTTTCTGAACTGTTTTTCAGTGTTTCGATCAGATAGGTGCAGGCGTGTTTGGTTTCGGCTTTTCTTTCCGGCATCGGCAGAGGGAAGTCTTTGTCGTGGATCAGGATCTCTTTGCCGTCGACTTCGACGTGGATCGTCTGCATCAGCGTGTTGTATTCCCTTCCTTTGATCAGGTCTTTGACCATAGGCAGGCTGCAGCCTTTGTATACCGGCGTTTCTTTGCCGCAGAGATGCGCGACTTTCAGGGCATTGTTGACGACGTCATCGACAGGGATGTTTCCTCTGACACAGGTGATCGCCTGTACATCGATCTTTTCGCTTGTCAGCAAGGCGATCAGAGCGACCGCATCATCGCAGCCGATATCGCAGTCGAATATCACTTTTTTCTTGTCCATAGGTTCACCTCGTTTTCAGTATAGCAGATTATTGACGGGACTTTTTTAACATGATAAATTGAAATCAGAAATAAAGTTGCTTCTGTAGAAGTATAAGAGTGAATGAGAATTCATATCAACGAATCAAGTTGGCCAGCTTTAATCAGCTGGCTCATTTTGACTATAGGATGCGAGGAAAAAATATGATCGATCAGTTCAGGGTGACATTGTGCTGTCCCTTGCCCCGTGAGGGCTTTGGCAAGGCTGAGAGAAGATGTGCGGATGAGATCCGGCAGATGGAAGAACTTCTGAAGGAAGCTTCCGGCGATATCGTGGTCTTTCCGGAAGGATACCTTCCAAGCCAGAGGTTGCCGGAGGCGGAAGAGCTGGCAGGAAGATATGGAAAGTGGCTGATCGCGGGTCACGAGGACCAGGGCGAGAAAAAGACTTTGTACACTTCGATCATCGATCCGCAAAGAGGCTGCGTCTTCAGTCATTGCAAGAGTGCCCTGACCCAGTCTGACAGGGACCATGGCGCATTGGAGGGAGATCGGATCGAAGTCTGTGATTCGCCTTTTGGAAAACTCGGCATCGTCCTGTGTTATGAGGTCCACTTTCCGGAAGTGGCCAGGATAGAGGCGATCAAGGGGGCGAGGATCCTTTTCAATACGGTCGGTACGGGCATGTGGCATGAGCAGCAGTTCGATGAGTGGACGACCATCGCCAGAGCCAGGGCGATCGAAAACCGCTGTTTCATCGTCGGCTGTACCCACCATTGTGATCCGATCCCGATGATCTATGCCTACGATCCGCATGGCCGTGAACTGCTGATGAAAAGGCACCATCTGGGCATGGCAGATGTCGGCATCGATATGGATCTGATCGATGAGAGGGATTTTATGCGGGACAGGAATCCCGCTGCTTATAAAGATCTTTGCAAAGGAGAGTTTCGTTATGAGTGATTTTCTTATCAGGAATGCGGATATCGGGGATCTGAATGATCTGAGCACGGCGACAAAGGATATCCTGATCGAAGGCGGCAGATTCAAAAAGATCGCCGACCATATCGGTCAGGATGAGTGTCCGGGGGCGACTGTCATCGATGCCCACAACATGCTGGCGCTGCCGGGTTTCACGGACTGCCACTCCCATGTCTATCAGACTTTCATCAAGGGCCCTCTGGATGATCTGGTGATCACGGACTGGCTGGTCAGGCTCTTCCGCTTCGAAGAGGATATGACCGATGAGGACTACTATTATGCGACGCTGCTTTCCTGTCTTTCGGCGCTGCGTTTCGGCACGACGACGATCAATGAGATGGGCGGTTATGAACATCTGGATGCGACCCTGCAGGCTTTCGAGGATGCCGGGATCCGCACGACTTTCGGTATTTCGACGACGGATGTTCCGGAGAACGAGGTCACGCCGATCATCTCTGTCGATGAAGCCCTGAAAAGAAGCGAGGAGGTCTACGCCAAGACACAGGGCAGGAACCACGGTCTGATGAAAGCTTCAGTCGCTCCCGCCGGTCTGCCAGCCGTATCAGGTGAGATGGCGAAGGCTCTCAAGGCCTGGGCGAATGAAAGAGGTCTTATCTATCACACCCATCTGGGCGAGGGCAAGATGGAGACGGAGCGGGTGGCCAGGGAATACGGGCTGAATGGTGAAGCGGAGGCTTTGGAGTATCTGGGCATCCTGGATGAGAAGACCCTGCTGGCGCATTCGATCTGGCTTTCCGATCACGAGCTTGACATCATCGCCAGGACCAGGGCCATCCCTGTGCACTGCCCGAATACCAATATGAAGATCTCGGATGGCATCCCGAAGATCGCGCAGATGCTGGAAAGAGGCATTCCGGTGGCGATGGGTTGCGATGGAGAGGCGTCCAGCGCGACCAAGGACATGATCCGTGAAGGAAAAGCCGGTTCTTATCTGCAGAAGGCGATCACCTTGGATCCGACGGTCATGGATGCCGGAACGACGTTCCGGATGATGACCATCAATGGCGCAAGGGCTCTGGGTTATGCGGATGTCGGGGAGATCAAAGAGGGCTATCAGGCGGATCTGGTGCTGGTCAACATGGAAGATGATCTGTCTCTGACGGACAGAGACCACAGGATCGGCAACCTGCTTTATGCCGGTACCGGTCATGCGGTGGATACGGTCTTTGTCGCCGGTGAGCTGAAGGTCCGCAACAAGAGGATACAGAATTTTGATGAACAGTTCATTCTGAGCAAGTGTAATGATCTGATCCATAAGCTCAATGTCAGAACGGGTTATGTGAAGGAGGATTAAGCAGTGTTAAGAGAAAAGAAATATCTGGATCAGGAAGGGAGACTGTATTTTACCGGCCTGAAGGAGGGTGATATCGCTGAAACGGTGCTGATGCCGGGCGATCTGGCCCGTTCAAAGATCATCGCGGACTGTTTCAAGGAGTCTCATTTCGTCAATGGACAGAGGACTTACTACACCTATAGCGGTGTGACGGAAAATGACACGCCGATCTCCGTCATCTCTTCGGGCATGGGCCCTTTGGCGGTCTCGACGGTCGCGGAAGAGGGTGTTCAGATCGGCATGAAGAACCTGATCCGCGTGGGTACGGGTGCTGCCTTGCTGACAGACTATCAGCCGGGCCGCATCATCATCGCGACAGGCTGTGTCAGGGGAGATGGAAACTCCTATGAATATGTGCCGGCCGAGTATCCGGCGATCGCTGATCCTTACGTCACCAAGGCGCTCATCATGGCGGCCAGGGAGTTCGGCGAGGATCCGATCGTGGGCCTCTACAGGGCACACGATTCCTATTACCGGGAGACTTCGACGGCGATGATCGATACCTATGAAAGGATGAAACCGTGGGTGGATGCGGGAGTGAAGATGGTCGAAAACGAATCGGCCACTTTGTTCACGGTCGGTCCGCAGCTGGGACTTCGCTGCGGTTCGATCTGCGTCTCACACACTTCGATGGTGGAGGATACGATCTACTACACGGGTCCGGATTCCAGAACGGCTTATCCGGAGGCTTTTGAAGACGATTTCATGGATAAGCGGATCCTCGTCTGTGCAAAGATCGCGGTCAGGGCGGCGGAGATCATTGCGGAAATGGAGAAGAAAGGAGCGATCAGATGATGAGTGCCAAGATCAAGAACGGTTTTGATTCCCTCCCTCAGTATGAGAAGGACAACAAAGTCCATCACCTGGGGATCAATGAATCGCAGATCGGTGAGGGCTGCATCCTCACCAGCAATCTTGAGAGAGTGGAGAAGATCAAGGATCACTTCGACAGCGCTGAGAAGCAGGCTTTCCATCGGGAATATATCACCTATACCGGAGAATGTCATGGCGTGAGGATGTCCTGCATGTCGATCGGGAACGGCTGCATGCCGACTGAGATCGCGGTGGAGGAGCTCCGCCATATCGGCTGCAGGCGCATGATCAAGGTCGGTTCCTGCTATGCGATCGATCCGGATATCAAGCCGGGTACGATCTTCGTTCCGACGGGCGCCTGTCGCTGTGAAGGAGCGACGCTGGAGTACGTCAACATCCAGTATCCGGCGGTCAGCGATCTGGATGCTTTCTTTGCTCTGCTGCAGAGCGCAAAAGAACTGGGTGTCGATGTCAAGACGGGCATCATCCGTACACATGACGGCCTTTTCCTGGAATCGCCTTTTGCCCATGACGGAGTCAAGGAGAGGATCGCTCCGTGGCAGAAAGTGGGCGTCAAGTGCGTGGACAACGAGTGTGCGACGATGTTCACAGTCGCTTCCATCCTGCAGATGCAGGCCGGCTGCATCTATGTGGTGACGGACAATCTGGAGACCGGAGAGGCTCTGGATTATGAAAAGGAGTATGGTCCACTGGTCGATCAGATCATCGATGTGGCCCTGCTGGCAATGTCGAAACTGATCAAAGGGGAAGAGTATGAGATATAAGTCTGCAAAACTGACGAATGCCAACGGAAAGATGTGGCATATCGGTCTGGATGAGAACGACTGCGGCAAACACTTCATCCTGCCTGCCGATCCCGGAAGATGCGAGATGGTGGCTAAATACTTCGACACGGCGGAGCTGAAAGCTGTTTCCAGGGGCAATCCGACTTATACCGGGACCTATCACGATGTGCCGGTGTCGGTCATGTGTACCGGCATGGGCGCCATGGCTGTGGCGGTGGCGGTGGAGGAGCTCAATCATCTCGGTGTGAAGACGATGATCCGCATGGGGACTTCCGGATCTTTACAGCCTGAGCTGCCAAACGGGTCTTTCGTCATCGCGACCGGGGCAGTGAGAGGTGAAGGGGCTTCAAAGGAATACATCGATCCTGAATTCCCGGCCGTGGCGGATATCGATGTGGTCTGGTGTCTGCGCAAGGCTTGCGAGGAATTTGGCGTCAAGCCGTATCTGGGCATCGTCAGGAGCCACGACTCGTTCTATATCGAATCGCCCGGTGCGCATGAAGGCTATATGGACAGGGTGAAGGTGTGGGAAGATGCCGGCGTACTGGCGGTCGAGAACGAATCTTCCGCTCTGTTCACGGTCTCTTCTTTGCTGGGCGGTATCCGGGCGGGCACGATCCTGCTGTGCGGAGGCTATCTGGGAAGCAGCTATGGTTCCATGTCTACCAGCAATGATGCGGATTATCCAAAGAAAGTGGAACTTCTGACAAAGATCACGCTGCGGGCGATCGAGATGATCGATCAGCTTCCGGATCTGGAAGACATCAGGAAATGAAGAGGATAGATATCAGGTCTTTTTCCGTCCGTTTCCTGATCAGTTTCCTGGCGACGACGATATCGGATCTGGGCATCGGCTGCTATTATACCTGCGGACTGGGTACCGATCCGATCTCGGTGTTCGTGGATGGCTTGCATGGGCGTTATGGGATGTCATATGGGACGATCTCGACCATCTGCAACGTCATTCAGACCGTTCTGATCTTCCTGTTCATCAGGAAGTATCTGGGTCCGGGCACACTGCTGGGCGTCCTGGTCGGCGGTCCTTTGATCGATGTCTTTGAGGCGATGGTCAGAGGTCTGTTTCCACCGGAGAGCACACCGTTTGCCATGCGGATCCTGATCCTGCTGGTCGGTCTGATCACGACGGGGATCGGTTATGGCATGGGCATCGGTGCGGACATGGGGGTCGGCTGTTTCCAGTTTCTGCCTCTGTTTCTCAACGAGAAGATGCATATCGATATCAAATATGCCCAGATGATCTCGGATGCGCTGTTTTTCCTGATCGGCATGGTCCTGGGCGGTGTCGTCGGCGTCGGAACGCTGGTCGGCGTCTTCCTGACGGGATTTATATTGGACCGGGCTCTGGATCTGACTGTCAGATATACGGAAAAATTGGGCCCGTGGCTCAGGACTTGAGCCGCATGTGCTTGTACTTATCCGTTCAGGGATGATAAAATCTAGTTAGATATGTGTATGTTTATGAGCTGAATCGATGATGATCGTTAAGAGGCTTTTTAAATGTATACAGATCAGATAATTCAGAAAGAAGGAGAAAAAATGAAGAAATTTCTTACGTTAGCTCTCGCTCTTCTGCTTGTCTGCAGCTTATTCGGTTGCGCAAAGAAAGAAGAAGGCGAGACTCCTGCCAGCACGGATGAACATTACGATGTCGTATTCCTGGCTGACTTAGGCTCTATCTATGATGGCGGCTTCAACGAGCACTCATTCTACGGTATCAGAGACTACTGCGAAGAGGCTGGTTTGAAGTACACTTACCTGCAGCCGGCTGGTTCTGATGATGCATCAAGGACTTCCATCTTTGAGCAGGCTGTCAATCAGATGACTGCAAATGTCCTGGTCGCTGTCGGCTTCCTCTGGGATGCTGCACTCTGCCAGGAGATCCCTAACTATCCGGATGTAAAAGTCATCTTCGTCGATGCTGATGACCTTTACCACATCGACTACGACTACGATGGTGTCGATGATTCACTTCCTCATCAGGACAACCTGGCTATGATCACGTTCGCTGAGCAGGACTGTGGTTACATGGCTGGTTACGCTGTCGTCAAAGACGGTTACAGAAACCTCGCCTTCATGGGCGGTATGGCTGTTCCGGCTGTCGTCAGATTCGGTTACGGTTTCGTTGCCGGCGCTGAAGATGCAGCTAAGGAACTGGGTCTGCCGGAAGGCTCCATCGATATGAAGTACTTCTACACAGGCACATTCGATGCTTCTCCGGATATCGTTACCAGAGCTTCTGAATGGTACACGAACGGTACTGAGATCATCTTCTCCTGCGGCGGTACGATCGTCAACTCTGTCATCCAGGCTGCTAAAGACGGTGAAAACAGAAAGATCGTCGGCGTCGATACCGATGAATTCTTCACCAGAGCTGCTGACGGTGCTGAAAACGAACCGTTATTCGTCACTTCCGCTATGAAGGACCTCGAGATCACGATCTACAGAGCTGTCAAGGCTGCTTATGCCGGCGGTGCTGAATGGTCTGCTTACTCCGATGCAGGTCTGATCAGACTGGGCGCTAAGGAAGACGGTGCTATCCTGGCTCCGTACAGAGCTGAAAACTGGAACACCTTCACTGAGGAAGACTACAACGCTGTCAAACAGCAGGTCATCGCCGTTCATGATTCTCTGCCGACGGAAGTCGACGGTGTCAACGGCGCACCTATTGACGGTTACAAGTACGTCAACATCACTTACTTCGAACAGTAATATCATCTATCACTGATTTCAAAAGGGGAGGTGCGCATTGTTGCACCTCCCTTGCCTTTATTTAACGAAAGGATAACTATTATGGAAAAAACGGAAAACATCATTGAGTTCCGTCACATAACAAAGAGATTCCCGGGCATCATTGCCTGCAACGACATCAGCCTGGATATCCGCAAAGGAGAGATCCATGCCTTGCTTGGTGAAAACGGTGCGGGAAAATCCACACTGATGAGCGTTCTCTTTGGCATGTATGAGCCTGAAGAAGGTACGATCGCGATCAGGGGCAAGGAAGTCAAAATCGCCAATCCGCGTGTCGCGACCGAACTCGGTATCGGCATGGTACATCAGCATTTCAAGCTCGTACAGAACTACACGGTATTGCAGAATATCGTACTGGGCAGTGAAACGCTGAAAGGTCCGTTCCTCGACATGGATACCTGCCGTAAGAAAGTCATCGAACTTTCCGAAAAATACGGTCTGGCAGTCGATCCGGATGCACTGATCGAGAATATCACCGTCGGTCAGCAGCAGCGTTGCGAGATCCTCAAGATGCTCTACAGAGATGCAGAGATCCTGATCTTCGATGAGCCGACTGCCGTATTAACTCCGCAAGAGATCGATGAACTGATGGCGATCATGAAAGGCCTGGCAAAAGAAGGGCACACCATCCTGTTCATCTCACATAAACTCGAAGAGATCAAACGGGTCTCCGACAGAGTTACCGTCTTACGACGCGGCAAACTGATCAAGACGCTGAATGCCGCCGACACGACGACGACCCAGATGGGCGAACTCATGGTCGGCCGTGAAGTCAGCTTCCACGTTGACAAGAAACCGGCCAAACCGGAAGAAGAAGTCCTGAAAGTGGAACACCTGACGATGATCAACGAAGAGACAAAGAAGAAAGTCGTCAACGACGTCTCCTTCTCGGTGAGAAAGGGAGAGATCCTGGCGATTGCCGGCATCGACGGAAACGGTCAGAGCGAACTGATCTATGGACTGACCGGGATCATGCCGATCAACGAAGGAAAGATCACGATCAACGGAGAGGACTACACCAAGAAGTCCATCCGGGACCGCAACCTGATCATGTCCCACATTCCGGAAGACAGACACAAATACGGTCTGATCCTGGACTATCCTCTGTCCTATAATCTGGCTTTGAAGAATTATTTCCGTCCGGGTTTCGTATCCAAGACGGGTTTCCTGAACTTCCATAAATTTGATACCTATGCCGATGAACTGATCGACCGTTTCGATATCCGTTCCGGTCAG
>JAEEGI010006331.1_pt1 | contig 26766 bp, 23 predicted proteins | sample 8958751 | NCBI WGS metagenome assembly JAEEGI01 (sample SAMN16246545, study PRJNA631951) | gut metagenome | biome: gut microbiome; feature: rumen; material: KS-attached | host: Bos | place: Iran: Karaj | collected 2018-10 | reverse complement strand
GGCAGGAACACCGCCATACAGAGCGTCACGACGACCGTACGGAATTCAAGCGCGACTACGACCGTCTGATTTTCTCGGCACCTTTTCGCCGGTTGCAAAACAAGACACAGGTTTTCCCGTTGCCTGGTTCTGTGTTTGTACACAACCGCCTGACCCACTCACTGGAGGTGTCCAGCGTTGGTATGTCGTTGGGCAACGACGTGTCACAACGTATAATCAACGAGAAGCGCCCAGAATTGCGCGGTACCATGTTCGAACAAATTGGACAGATTGTCTCTACGGCTTGTCTGGCTCATGACTTGGGTAATCCACCCTTTGGCCATTCAGGCGAGAAGGCTATCCAAACCTTCTTTACGGAAGGAGCTGGAAAAGAGCTAAAACCATCCGTTTCACCGACATTTTGGGATGACATCACCCACTTTGAGGGTAATGCCAATGCCTTCCGCTTGCTGACCCACCAGTTCAAGGGTCGTCGCGCAGGCGGTTTTGTGATGACTTACTCGACATTGGCCAGCATCGTCAAATATCCTTATGCTTCATCGGTTTCGGGTAAGAAAAAGAAATTTGGCTTTTTCCAAAGCGAGCAGACATACTACCAGCGTATTGCCGATGAAATGGGCATTATTTGTAAGTCAGCACCTGGTGAGCCCCTGCGTTATGCCCGTCATCCATTGGTCTATCTGGTAGAGGCTGCTGATGATATCTGCTATGAGATTATGGATTTAGAAGATGCCCACAAGCTGAAAATCCTGAGCTATGCCGAGACAGAAGAACTGCTATTAGGATTCTTTGACGAGGATGTCAAGCAAAAAATATTGCGCCGTATTCACGACGAAGAGCTGGAAGACCCCAACGAAAAGGTGGTTTATATGCGTGCCTGTGTGATTGGTAAATTAGAAAATGAATGCGTTAATGCCTTCGTTGAACACGAGGACGAGATTCTGAACGGCACTTTCGAGGGGTCGCTCATCGACCATATCAGCCCACTACAGCATGATGCCTACGAACGTTGTGCCAAACTGAGTGTACAGCGTATCTATCGTAGCCGTCCTGTGCTTGACGTAGAACTGTCTGGTTACAAAATCATGGCCACGCTCATGGAACAGATGATTGAGGCCGTCATGCACCCGGAACGTTATTATTCCCAGCAACTGATAGACCGTGTGTCAAGCCAGTACGATATCAATGCAAACAATCTTGAGACGCGTATTATGGCCGTCATCGACTATATAGCAGGTATGACCGATGTCTATGCCCTTGATGTCTATCAGAAAATAAACGGTATTTCACTTCCTATCGTTTAGAGAATTGAGAGTTGAGAATTGAGAATTGAGAATTATGATTACCAATGCATCGGCTGTTCAACAGTTGCAGCAGCAGCGGCTGCTGTTGCAACTGGAGTATAGTACGGAAAAGGAGGCTTTCCGTCAGCAGACAGAGCAGACGGGTATGGCACGCAACGTGAAACGAGGCGATGCATGGTGGCCCATTAAGACGGGCAAGAGTTACTATAACTCACTGAACCAGCTAGCCATCGAGATACATCGCACTGCCGACCAGGACATAGAACATAATTTTGAGTTTGGCAGGCCCGTGATGTTTTTTACCTGCCACTCAGATTTAGTTGGCAAGACCAACCAAGACAGCATTTCCTATTTCCGCATTACCGGTACCGTAAGTTACGTGGATGGCGACCGTATGGTCATTACTGTACCTGACGGTGCACCCCTTATCGACCTGCAAAGTGCTGAGAACTTGGGCATTCAGCTCTCCTTTGACGAGACCAGCTATAGGTTGATGATGGAAGCATTGGACAGGGCTATCAAAGGCAAAGGACGGCTGGGCTACCTGCGCGACCTATTCTATAGCAGACAAAAGCCTGAAACCTTTGTGTTTCCACCGATGCACTTCCCCTACCTCAATGCCACGCAGGAAGAAGCTGTCAACCAGGTGCTTCGCGCCAAGGATGTCGCCATTGTTCATGGCCCTCCAGGAACAGGCAAGACGACGACACTGGTCGAAGCTATCCGTGAAGCACTGATGCGCGAAAATCAGGTATTGGTATGCGCCCAAAGCAATATGGCGGTTGATTGGATTAGCGAAAAACTGGTTGATAGAGGTATTAACGTACTAAGAATAGGCAATCCGACGCGTGTCAACGACAAGATGCTTTCATTTACCTACGAACGGCGTTTTGAGGCACACCCTGACTATCCGCAACTTTGGGCAATCCGTAAGGCCATCCGTGACTTGCGAGCCCATCGCAAGCGTAGCGACGAAAAGTATCACCAGAAACTGGAGAGTCTGAAGAGTCGTGCGACTGAGTTGGAGATACGCATTAATAACGAGTTGTTTGGTGAGGCGCGTGTCATTGCCTCAACACTGGTAGGCTCTGCTAATCGATTGTTAGACGGCCACAAGTTTGGCACGTTGTTTATCGACGAGGCAGCGCAAGCTTTGGAAGCAGCCTGCTGGATACCGATGCGCCGTGTCAGTCGCGTCATTTTAGCAGGCGACCACTGTCAACTGCCCCCAACAGTCAAGAGCATTGCTGCCTTGAAGGCCGGACTGGGCAAGACATTGATGGAACGTATCGTGGAGATGCATCCGGAGGCTGTTACCCTGCTGAAGATACAATACCGTATGAACGATGAAATCATGCGTTTTTCAAGCAATTACTTTTATGACGGACAGGTAGAGAGTGCTCCCGATGTCAAATTCCGCAGCATATTGGATATGGACATACCCATGACATGGATAGACACCTCAGAATTCGAACTGCCCCCAGACAGTCAGATCAGTTTTAAAGAAGAATTCGTTGGCGAGAGTTTCGGACGTATCAACAAAGCTGAAGCAGAACTGACACTTTTGGCACTGCAGAATTACTTCAACAAGATTGGCAAGCAACGACTGTTGGACGAGCGTATCGACGTGGGCATCATCTCGCCTTACCGTGCTCAGGTACAACTGCTACGAAGAATGCTGATGAAATGGGAGTTTTTTAAACCTTTCCGTCGTCAAATCAGCATAAACACCGTTGATGGTTTCCAAGGTCAGGAGCGTGACATTATTGTTATATCGATGGTGCGCAGTAATAATGAAGGGCAGATTGGTTTCCTACGCGATTTGCGCCGTATGAATGTAGCCATCACTCGTGCCCGCATGAAACTCATCATCCTTGGCGACCGTGAAACGATGATCCGTCACCCCTTCTATCGGCAATTATGGCAGTATATTGAAAATTTATCTGCCTGATATTCGTTCATTTCAACATTTTGTTGTACTTTTGCAGCATAAAATACAACAAACAATGAGTAATATTAGTATCAAACGGGTTACTAATCGCAAGGAACTGGAGCAATTCGTGCAGTTCTATTACGACTTGTATCGGGGTAACGACTGTGCTGTTCCCTACTTATATTCCGATGAAATGGACACTTTAAGAAAGGACAAGAACCCTTCGTTCGAGTGTTGCGATGCCGAATACTTCATGGCTTTTAAAGACGGAAAGATGGTAGGCCGCGTGGCTGGTATCATTAATCGCAGAGCCAACGAACGCTGGGACCGCAAGCAGGTTCGTTTCGGATGGTTTGATTTCGTTGACGACACCGAAGTGTCAGAAGCCCTATTAAAAGCTGTTGAAGACTGGGGGCGCGGACAAGGCATGACGGAGATTGCCGGTCCTCTTGGTTTTATTGATACTGACCGTGAAGGAATGCTCGTCGATGGTTTCGACCAACTCTCGACGATGTATGTCAACTATAACTACCCCTATTATCCGCAACACATGGAGCGAATCGTTGGTTTCGAGAAAGACAACGACTACGTTGAAATGAAAGTCAAAGTGCCTGAGGTGGTACCCGAAAAATTCTCGAAAATCACAGAAATGGTTCGTAAGCGCTATGGTTTGCGCGTCCATAAGTTCAGCCGTCGCGAATTGATAGACGAAGGCTACGGCCGTAAGGTCTTTGATTTGCTCAATGCCACTTACAAGGACCTCTACGGATTCAGCCAACTCTCCGATCGTCAGATTGACAAACTTGTAAACAGCTATATTAAGATTGCAGACCTGAATCTCGTTACTGCCGTCTTTGACGGTGACAATATGGTGGGATTCGGTATTACCTTTCCCTCGTTCTCACGCGCCATGCAGAAGACGCGCGACGGTCGTTTCCTACCCTTTGGCTGGTGGCACATGCTGAAAATCCTGAAATGGCACCGCACGAATATTGTCGATCTGTTGCTCATTGGTGTACTTCCCGAATACCGCGCAAAGGGAGCCAATGCCCTCATCTTCGACGACCTGATTCGCTGGTTCCAGCGCTACAACTTCGAATGGGCTGAGACAGGTCCGCAGATGGAAACCAACGAAGGCGTCCTGTCGCAGTGGCAGTATCTGGAGTCGACCATTGTGCGACGCCACCGCTGCTATCGCAAGACATTGTGATTATTTTAAGGCAAAACGACGCTCGATAGTTCCTGAATAAGTCACAATAGAAACGCAAGCTGTGTCAGGACGTTCCTGTGGCAGGAGGATGCTGATATAATGCCGGTTGGTAAAGTATTCAGGCGTCTCGTTCTGGCTGTGCAGAAAGCGATAGTAGGCTGTGGTGGTCTGGTTGGCATTGACAAGTATGGTATCCTGAACAACGCTGATAAGATGGCGCCCCATGGTATCTTCGACATAACCAGATTTGAACAGCAGTCCCAAATTAATATATTTCTTATTCTTGGCAAGCCAAGCGCTCTCAAAGTCAACAGGGTCTTGCGGGTGTTCCTTGATACGCCAATGCTCAACGGGAGACATCGTGGGAACTGACGACAATCCCATATACTCTGCCTGGCCATTTTCCACCTTATTATAATATATAATAGCGCGATAGGTCGTATCAGCTGTCTGAACCCACTGAACGATGGCAGGAGAAGTTAACGTATAACTGTCGCCATCGTCAGTTGTAAAAGCCGTCACTTGCTTGTCACTATTAACCGTTACCTCACCCATGTCAGCCATCATGAGTGAGTACTTGCCCTGACCTTTCTCGTAACTGTCTGTTTCGCAAGAGAAAAGCAAAAAGGTAAGAAGGCAAAAAGGTATAATATAATTCTTCATAGCGGTCGCCAATTATTCACTTTTCACTATTCACTGTTCACTGTTCACTATTCACTGTTCACTGTTCACTAGGGCTTCGCCCGCTTTCATATAGTTACGTAATGGGTTAGCATACATTGTCAGCATACGTTCACGAAGGAAGGCCTCATCCTTATTAGGAATCTTAATCTTAGCCAACTGTCCCTGCAGATACCGTTCGAAGCGCTCCTTATCCTTCGACGTATAATGGTCTGAATATGCTTGGGTGCCTTCCAACTCGTCGAGGGCAATATAGTTGCAGGGGTAGAGTTTGTAATAACGATGCAACTCATGATCCATACGTTGACTAAGCGCTTGGAAGAACTCTTTGCGCGGCAGGTCTTTCAACTCGTCAAGCCATGTGTTGACGGGGGCAGCACAATGGTAATGAACACGACCTTTATAGCCAAAAATACCCGTCTTCATATTGTCGAGGTCATCCTGACGTGACTTCTTAAAGGCTGGATTATCGCGCTTCTGCTGGAACTCCTGAGCCTTCAAATAGTCGCAAGGGTCGAATTCATAGCTGATAGTGAGAGGCACAATGTTCAGTTCTTTAAGAGACTCTACACTATTAACTGGGCCGCCCATAGCCAGCATCTTGAGTACGGAGTCTTGGGTGCGGTCGTCGCTGTCCTTGGCACGTCCCTCACGCTGGGCAATCCAAATATTCTCACGCTTCTGGGTAACAGCATAGTGGATGTAGCTGCTCATGAGTTGACTGGAACGCATCATTTCATGGGCCGTCAAGCCACGACGAACGGTAAAGGCCTTGTTCATCCTGACCAAACGCTTAATCCAAGGATAAATCAGTAGATTGTCGCCAATACCTATCTCTACCGTTGTAGGATAACCTGCCTTCACCAGTAGCACATCGAGGAAAGCAGAGTCGAGCACGATATCACGATGGTTTGAGACGAACGTGAAACGTTTGTTTAGTGTAGAATCTATATTTATATCATCAAAGGTGAGACCATCGGTATGTTTGCGAACAATATGCCACACGATGGGCTTCATGAAGCGCATCTGGAAGTCAAGCGGTGTCTTTACCCCTATGAATGCCAACTTTAGCAGTCCATTGCGCAAACTTTTAGGCAACCAGGGGACAAAGCCCTTCAACATTACCGAGAACTGGCGATCATTGAGTAGGTCATTGAAGGCCTGCTTCATCTCTCCTGCCTCATATGGTCTTATCTCGTCGAATTCCTTGATATCGTACTCCATAGCGGTAGCAAACTATTCACTTTTCACTATTCACTTTTCACTAGGGCTCTGCCCGCTTTTAGAATTGATTTTCCACAATGTCAGTCAAGACATCCTTCATTTCCAGACCTGCTGCACGTACCTGCTGAGGAATAAAGCTGGTTGGGGTCATACCTGGTGTCGTATTTACCTCAAGCATGAATATCTTACCCTCCTTAGAGATAATATAGTCGATACGGATAATACCGTTGCAGTGCAGGATATCATAAATATGACTGGTAATCTCACGGACACGACGCGTCACATCCTCTGACAGACGGGCAGGCGTGATTTCCTGTACCTGACCATTGTACTTGGCATCGTAATCGAAGAACTCGTTCTGTGTCACCACCTCTGTGGCAGGCAACACCACCGCCTTTTCCTTGGTCTTGTAGACACCTATAGAAATTTCTGTACCATCCAGGAATTGCTCGACCATGATTTCGTCACTCTCAAGCATGGCCTTACGGATGGCTGGAGCTAACTGGTCCTTGTTCTTAACCTTTGACACACCAAATGAGCTACCGTCTGCTGCAGGTTTTACGAAACAAGGCATGCCAATGCGTTGCTCTATCTCGTCATCGCTTACCAGCTGCTCATAACCCTGACGAATCAGGAGAGAGTCGGCAACAGCCACACCATAACCACGCAGATACTGGTTGAGCACGAACTTGTCGAACGTCATAGCCTCGACCAGTACGCCGCTGGTGGAATAAGGAATGCCTACCAAGTCCAGATAGCCCTGCAGGAGACCGTTCTCGCCGGGTGTGCCATGAATGGTGATATAGGCATAATCGAACCATTTGGCCTTGCCATCTTCTACAAACGAGAAGTCATTACGGTCAATACGAGCGGTAATACCTCCAGGAAGTTCCACATGCCAGTCTTGTCCCTTGATGTCGACAATATATACGTTGTAACGCTCCTTGTCGAAGAAAGAATAAAGTCCTTGAGCAGAGCGTAATGATACGTCGTGCTCTGATGAGTCGCCACCACAGACGATGGCAATGTTACGTTTTAGTTGTTTCATTATCTTAATTATTATCGTTATGTCGTTATTACGTTATGTCGTTATTACGAGTATAGTTTCGCCATTTATCTACTAAGGCTTGCATATCGTCGGCCAACTCGCTGGTAAAATCCATCTGCTCATGGGTCACAGGATGTACGAAGCCTAACGTTCTGGCATGCAGTGCCTGACGTGAACAGAGTTTTAAGCAGTTCTGGATATAAGCCTTATAGCTGGCCGTGCGTTCACCACGCAGAATCTCCATACCACCATAGCGTTCGTCAGCAAACAAGGGGTGGCCGATATGCTTCATGTGGGCACGAATCTGGTGGGTACGTCCCGTCTCCAGTCGACATTCCACCAACGTGGTATAGCCATAGCGTTCTAATACGCGATAGTGTGTGACAGCAGTCTTGCCAATGTCGCCCCCAGCAGGGAATACAGCCATGCGCTGACGATCTTTGGGGTCGCGCCCAATGTTACCCTCTATGCGACCTGTATCTTCAGTGAAGTTACCCCACACCAACGCCACATAGCTTCGATGCGTGTCGTGATTGAAGAACTGAGCGCCTAACTCCGTCTTGGCCTCAGGGGTCTTTGCTACTACCAGCAAGCCACTGGTATCTTTATCAATCCGATGTACCAAGCCTACACTGGGGTCGTTAGGATCATAAGTTGGGAGATTGCGTAGGTGCCATGCAATAGCATTTACCAAGGTACCATGGAAATTACCTACGCCAGGATGTACTACCAAACCTGCAGGCTTATTGACAACCATCAGCTGGTCGTCTTCATAAACCACATCCAGTGGGATATCTTCTGGTTCAATCGTCGTGTCATAGTGAGGACGATCAAGCATCAGTGTGATGATGTCACCGGGCCGAACCTTATAATTGCACTTGACGGGGGTGCCATTGACCTGAATGAAACCGGCGTCAGCTGCTTTCTGGATACGATTGCGTGACGAGTGCTGTACGTGTTCCGACATATATTTGTCGATACGTACAGGCTCCTGCCCACGGTCCACCTCCATACGCAAGTGCTCATAGAGTTGTCCGTCATCATCTGATGTAGCATCTACATCGTCCAGCAAATCAATATCTTCCAGTTCGTCAGTCATCATCCTCGTATATTCGATCTATTCTGCAACAGGTGGTTCTTTCACTTCCTCAAATTCATCGACATCACCTTCGTCCGTCGCATCTATAGAATAATTGGAACCCACATAGTCAATACTGTCAGTGTCATCATACGCGCCACTGCCAACCATTAGGGTTAACGGATAGTCAATAGGAACACGGTCACCGTTAGAGACTCTACGACCACGACACAAGATGCCATATACCCAATCTTTCTCACCAGTCACACGCTGAGTAGCTGTCAAGCGGAAACCCATTGCCGTCAACTTAGCTTCAGCCTCACGAAGGCTACTATTGTCTACAATATCGGGAATAGCGAATGTAGGCGAAGATGGTGAATTCACTGTGACATAAATCGTATGTCCTTCCTTGACTTTCTGTCCGTGACCAGGCACTTGAGCCAAAATACAATCAGCAGGTAATGCTTTGTTATAACCAGAGTCGCTAACCACGATATTCAGTCCCTTCTCCTCAAGTAGCAAATAAGCCTTTTGATAGCGCATACCCTTTAATTCCGGAACTTCAATACCTTCTCCATGGTGTGTATAGAAATCTAATCCGTAACCCACACCCAAACAGAGCAACAGTACCACGATGACCATTGCCAATAGATTCAACAGCAGGAAGCGGCTGCATACCTTTTTAAAGAATTCCTTCGCGTTCATTAATTATAATGATGTATTCGAGGAGCAAAGTTACGAAGAAATATTGAGACAACAAAAAAATTGGGTATATTTCTTAGAAAATACACCCAATTCTTATTTGTGACTCGTCACAGATTACTTTCCGTGATGCTCGTCAGATACTGTTAACTTCTTACGGCCCTTAGCGCGGCGAGAAGCCAATACGCGACGACCATTCTTTGTTGCCATGCGCTCGCGGAAGCCATGCTTGTTCACGCGGCGACGATTGTGCGGCTGAAATGTTCTTTTCATTGTTCTATCGTTATTTATTTGTTATGATTCAACGTTTCAAACTCCGAAAATCAGAGTTTCGGGCTGCAAAATTACATAATTATTTCTAATTGTGCAAGTTTTGAGCGAAATTTTGTGCTTATTTTTATGTTTTTTACTAAAAATGTCGTACCTTTGCACCCTGAAAAGGTGCGAAACTGACATTTTACATATTATTATAACATATTTTTATGATTAATTCACAAGACATCAAGAAGGGAACCGCCATTCGTATGGACGGTGCTATTTGGGTTTGCATCGACTTCCAGCATCGCAAGCCAGGTAAGGGTAACACCATTATGAACATCAAGTTGAAGAACGTTACCGACGGACGCGTGTTGGAGCGTCGTTACAACATCGGTGAGAAACTGGAGGACGTGGTCATTGAGCACCGCGACTATCAGTACCTCTATGAGGATCAGGAAGGTCGTATCTTCATGAACCAAGAGACTTTCGAGCAGATTCCCATTGCCAACGACCTCGTTATCGGTCACGAGTTCATGAAGGAAGGCGACGTGGTATCAGTTGTCAGCGACACGACAGACGGTACTGTACTTTACGCTGAGATGCCTGTTAAGACCATTCTGCGCGTGACTCACTCTGAACCTGGCATCAAGGGCGACACCGCAACCAATACACTGAAGCCTGCTACTTTGGAGACTGGTGTGGAGGTTCGCGTACCTCTGTTCATCAACGAGGGCGACCTGATTCAGGTTGACACCCGCGACGGTTCATATCTGGCTCGTGCCAAGGAATAAATACAATTGAGAGTTGAGAATTGAGAATTATGAAATGACTTAAGTCGGTAATGTCACGAAAAGGTGTAATCATAATTCTCAATTTTCAATTCTCAACTCTCAATTGATGATTATGAAATATTCGATTATCGTTCCAGTCTTCAATCGTCCCGACGAAGTGAACGAGTTGCTTGAGAGCCTTTGCTCCCAAACACTCAAGGATTTCGAGGTTGTCATTGTAGAGGACGGTTCACAAAAACCTTGCAAGGATGTTTGCGACAAGTACGCAGACATCCTTGATTTGCATTATTACCTGAAAGAGAATAGCGGACCAGGACAAAGCCGTAACTATGGTGTAGAACGTGCACAAGGTGAGTACGTTATTGTGCTTGACTCCGACGTCGTACTCCCCTCTGGCTATCTTGCCGCCGTTAATTCTTCACTCTTCACTCTTAACTCTTCACTAGACATCGTCGCCTGGGGAGGTCCCGATGCCGCCCATCCGTCATTTACCCCTGTCCAAAAGGCCATCAGCTATTCGATGACCTCTTTCTTTACCACGGGTGGCATTCGCGGAGGCAAGGCCAAGCTCGACAAGTTCTATCCCCGTTCGTTCAATATGGGCATCCGCCGTGATGTCTATCAGCAGTTGGGAGGCTTTTCGAAGATGCGCTTTGGCGAGGATATCGATTTCTCCTACCGTATTGTAGAAGCAGGCTACAAGCCGCGCCTGTTTCCTGACGCATGGGTATGGCACAAGCGCCGTACGGATTTCCGCAAATTCTTCCGTCAGGTATATAACAGCGGCATTGCCCGCATCAATCTGGAGAAGCGCCATCCTGGCACCATGAAACTGGTACACCTGCTTCCCACTGTGTTTACCTTGGGAGTTATAGGCTGCCTGCTGCTGATTCTTGCCGGTGCCGGACTGTATGTCGAGGGCGAATGGCTCGATGCTAAAGGTCTGCGTCCTACCGACAACATGCATCAGGGTGTAGGCTTTGTGTTCTGTGTGTTAGGATTATTTCCATTGCTCTTCTATAGCACTGTGATTTTCATCGACTCTAGCATTCGCAACCGCAGCCTTTGGGTTGGCTTACTCAGTATTCCCGCAGCCTTCACACAGTTGATGGGCTATGGCTTCGGCTTCATTGTAGCGTGGTGGAAGCGCTGCGTGCTGAAACAGGACGAGTTTACGGCCTTCGAAAAGAATTTCTATAAGTAATGGAAAAACTCAATATCAATCAGTGGGCTGAGGAGGACCGTCCCCGCGAAAAACTGGAACGACTGGGAACCCAAGCATTGAGCGATGCAGAACTGTTGGCCATACTGATCGGGTCCGGGTCACCTCAGGAAGACGCTGTGTCGCTAATGAAGCATATCCTGAACGATTGCAACAACAATCTGAACACCTTGGGCAAGCTCACCATCCACGACCTTTGTCGGTATAGTGGTGTAGGACCAGCCAAGGCCATCACCATTCTGGCAGCTTGCGAACTTGGCAAGCGCCGTCAGTTGGAGACTGTCGAGGAACGGCCTGATATCGGGACGGCTACACGCATCTACAACCACATGCACCCCATCTTGCAGGACAAGGACGTAGAAGAGTTCTGGATTCTGCTGATGAATCAGAACCACCGCCTCATCAAGAAGGTATGTATAGCCCACGGAGGCATCAGTGAGGTCAGCGTCGATATCCGCATCATCATGCGCGAAGCCGTTTTGGCCAATGCCACCATCCTGGCTGTCTGCCACAATCATCCGTCAGGCTGTCTTTCGCCTAGTCGTATGGATAACGACCTCACCCACTCTATCCAGAATGCCTGCAAACTGATGCGCATCCGCTTCCTCGACCACGTCATCGTCACCGATGGCGCCTACTACAGTTATCATGAGGAGGGACTGGTATAGAGGTAAGATGTATGATGTAAGAAGGAAGAGGTAAGAGATATGAGCATTATAGATATTATACTTTTGGCTATAGCTTTGGCAATGGACTGCTTTACTGTATCCATTGTCAGCGGATTAACCACATGCATGGACAAGGAGAAAGTTGTGAAGCCCCCTCTCTCTTTGGAGAGGGCGGGGGGAGAGGCTTCCTGGCTATACCGCATGGCCTTTCTCTTTGGCTTCTTTCAGGCTATCATGCCACTCTTGGGTTGGTTAGGTATCATCCATTTCAAGACCTACATGGAGGCCTATGACCACTGGATAGCTTTTGCCCTTCTGACTTTTATAGGAGGTAAAATGATTTGGGAGAGCTTTGGTCCTGAAGAAGAACAGCACTTCAATCCCCGTCGTCTCCACACCCAACTGCTGTTAGCCGTTGCCACCAGTATTGATGCACTGGCTGTAGGCATCTCTTTCGCCTGCACAGGCTATACCGTTCTGTCACAACTCACCCTACCCCTAATGATGATAGGTGTCGTATCCTTCCTGTTCAGTATCATGGGCTATCACTTAGGACGTCATTTTGGTAGAACAATCACAAAAAAGATGAAGCCCGAACTCATCGGTGGCCTCATCCTTATTGCCATAGGACTTAAAATCCTGCTATTATAGGTCTTCTTTGCTTTTTTTTGTTTTTTTGCTATCTTTTTCGCATATTTTTCTTATCTTTGCAATCAAATAACCTAAATACGAAGCAACTATGCGAGAAAAGCTACTTTTTATTTCATGTTTATTGGTACTGCTTGTTTCTGTTATGAGTTGTACGTCCTCCAAGCCACGATACGTTATTGGTATCTCCCAATGCTCTGAGGACATTTGGCGTGACAAGCAGAATGCAGAGTTGAAGATGGGTGCTTATTTCCATGACAACGTGGAACTGAAGTTTGCGGCAGCTTACGATAGTGATGAACGGCAGGTACAGCAAATTGACAGTCTGGTGGCTACGGGTATCGACCTGCTGATTGTTGCCCCCAACCAGGTATCGACCATCTCGCCTGCCATCGACCGTGCCTACGACAAGGGCATCCCTGTTATTGTGTTCGAGCGTAAAACCAGTTCTCAGAAATACACAGCCTTCATCAGTGCCGATAACTATGAGATGGGACATGTGATGGGCGAATACATCGCTTCACGACTTGGCGGAAAAGGTAATGTATTAGAAATTAAAGGTTTGGAGGGCTCGTCTCCTGCCATTGAAAGGCATAACGGCTTTATGGATGCCATCAAAGGATACCCAGGTATCAAGGTGGTGGGCTCTTTACAGGGTGACTGGACTGAAACAACTGCTAATGAGAGAACCAAGCAATGGCTCGATAATAATAAAGATGTACACGTGGATTTGGTGTTTGGTGCCAACGACCGCACAGCTATGGGAGCCCGCAAAGCTTTCTCACCTCTCACCTCCCACCCCACACCTCTATATTGCGGCATTGACGGCTTACCAGGCAAGAATGGTGGTATTCAACTGGTTCGTGACTCATTGCTTGATGCCTCATATATCTATCCCACTCATGGCGATCAGATTATAGATTTGGCCATCAAGATTCTGGAAGGTAAGCCCTATGAGAAGGAAACGATGATGATGTCGGCCCTTGTTACCAGAGACAATGCCAAGGTTCTGTTGATGGAGAGCGAGGAAATCATGCGTCAGGCAGCCCATCTTGACCAGTTACACCAAACGGCAGACTCCTATCTCCACGAACTCGATACACAACGTATGGTCAATTGGTTAGCCGTCGGCATCATTGCCCTACTTGTCATAGTCTTCGTGCTATTCTATCTTTACCACCTCCGCAAGATTGCCTTGCAACGTGAACGCGTTGTGAATACTTTGTGGAATATGGATGTCGAAAAACATGAAACGGCCACTCCATCTAATCCAACGTCTCCTCCTTCTAAGGAATCAGAGGATGCAGAGCCTGTCTCTGCCTTCATCACCCGTTTCAAGGAGGTTGTCGAGTCACGTCTGGCCGATAGCGATATCAGTGTCGAGGATTTGGCTGCCGATATGAACCTCAGTCGCGTCCAGCTCTACCGTAAGGTAAAGAACCTGACAGGGTCGTCACCCGTAGAACTGCTACGCACAGCCCGTCTGAACCGTGCCTACCAACTACTGCTCACTACCGACAAGAGTGTCAGCGAAGTGGCATATGATGTAGGCTTCACCGCTCCGTCTTATTTTACTAAGTGTTTCAAGGAAGAATTTGGTATGTTGCCTGGTGATGTCCGCCAAAACTAAGAATAATCGTTCAATGTATGTCATAAATGTTACATTGAACGATTTTTTTATCTCGATGAAACATCTTTTTCATCCTATACACGCTAATTACAGTACTTTTGCATCAGAGAATTCAAACAAGAGTACTAACTTTAATGAAAAAGCAAATGAAACAAACTAAAAGATTCATTCTGAGTTTCCTGACTCTGATGCTATGTACTATAATGTACGCGCAACAGGAGATTAGCGGAACGGTGAATGATGCCATGGGACCAGTCATTGGTGCTACGGTAATGGAAAAGGGTACGTCGAATGGTACCGTTACCGATTTCGATGGTAACTTCAAGCTGAAGGTGCAGGCTGGCAAGACGCTGGTCTTCACTTATGTTGGTTACAAGACTGTAGAGTTGCCAGCTACCAACGGCATGACTGTCAAGATGGAGGAAGATGCCGCAACACTCAATGAAGTGGTGGTAACAGGTTATCAGGTTCAGCGTAAAGCCGACCTGACGGGTTCTGTAGGTGTCGTAGAGACCAAGGACTTCAAGACCAGCAATACCGACCCCATGGCTTCACTGCAGGGTAAGGTGCCTGGCATGACCATCACCTCTAACGGTTCACCTTCTGGCGAGGCTAATGTTCAGATTCGTGGTATTGGCTCAATGGGTGGATCCAGCACGGCTCCCCTCTACATTGTTGATGGTATTCCTTTCAGTGGTTCGCTGAACAGCCTGAACGCCTCCGACATCGAGTCTATGCAGGTGTTGAAGGATGCTGCTTCTGCCAGTATCTATGGTTCGCGCGCTGCTAATGGTGTTATCGTGATAACCACCAAGAAGGGTAAGAAGGGCGATAAGATCAACATCGACTTCAATGCATCGGTTTCTGTTTCTTGGATGTCTCAGAAGATGAAGCTCCTGAACACCCAGCAGTATGCCACAGCATTGGTACAGGCTGCATTGAACGACGGTAAGAATCCTAATGACTATGCCCAAAACTACGGTTTGGCACTGAATGTAGATGGTGGCACGCCCATCTCTGTCTATAATCCTGCCACAGGCGCTATGGAGTCGTATAGCGTCGGTGGTTTCTACGACGGCTATATGAATGCTGCTAAGACCATGCGTTACAGTGACACCGATTGGGTCGATGAGATTGGACGTACGGGTATCACTCAGAACTACGACCTCTCGCTGTCGAAGGCTACCGACAAAGGCTCTTCGCTTTTCTCTGTTGGTTACAAGAAGGCTTTGGGTGTGCTGAAGTATACTGACTTCGAGAACTTCTCAGCCCGCTTCAATAGCAGCTACAAGATTAACAGCATCATCAGTGTTGGCGAGAATGCTCAGTTCTCTTATTCTAATAATGTTGACTGTGCACCGCTGGAGAATGCGCTGAAGATTGCTCCTACGCTGCCTGTCTATGAAGAGGATGGTGTAACCTTCTCTGGTCCTGTGGGTGGTATGAGTGACCGTCAGAACCCTCTTCGCGAGCTTTATCATAACCAAGATAATCGTTTGAAGAAATGGCGCATCTTTGCCAACGCATACGTTGACGTAACTCCTGTCAAGGGTCTGCTGTTCCGCTCTAACTTTGGTATTGACTATACCAACAGTAACATCCGCTCGTTGCAGCACACCTGGAATTCGGATGTCGTGAAGAACAGTACCAATGCCAGCACACTGTCGCAGACACACAGCACGAAATGGACTTGGTCGAACACTCTGCAATACAACTTCGATTTCCTTGAGGGTCATAACCTAAATATTCTGGCAGGTATCGAGGCCCACCAGGATAACTACGTAGACTTCTCGGCCCGTCGTACAGACTATCCGTTGGAGACCATCGATTATATGTGGCCCAATGCCGGTACTGGCATCCAGACTGTTACTGGTGCTGGCGATTCTTACAAGCTGATGTCTTACTTTGGTAAGATTGACTACAACTGGAACGACCAGCTGCTGGCCTCGTTCACCCTGCGTCACGACGGTTCGAGTCGCTTCGGTAAGAACAACCAGTATGGTACCTTCCCATCCGTATCGCTCGGTTATCGTCTGTCAAAGCATATCAAGGCTGATTGGCTTCGCGACTGGAAGATTCGCGCCAGCTATGGTGTGACGGGTAATCAAGGCATGAACTCGAATACTGCTCACTATGGACTCTACGTAGCTAACTATGGTTCAGATCGTGAAAATTCGACAGCCTATGACCTCAACCTGCAGGGTTCAGGCACAATGCCAAGCGGTTACTACAAGTCGCAGTCGGCCAATGAGGATTTGAAGTGGGAGTCGTCGTCGCAGTGGAACTTCGGTACCGATTTCTCGCTGTTCAATGGTGAGCTCTACGGTTCTTACGACCTGTTCTTCAAGGAGACTAAGGACATGCTCGTTCAGCCAGCCTTCCTCGGAGCCATCGGCTTTGGTGGCCAGACCTGGATTAACGGTCCAACGTTAGAGAACTGGGGTATGGAGCTCAATCTTGGCTATCGTCACAAGACGTCTTACGGACTATCATACGACATTACAGGTAACTTTGATTTCTATCGCTCAAAGGTGACTTATCTGCCTGAAAAGTCAAAGAACTCATACGAGCATAACGACTTCCATAATTTGGCAAAGGACAAGAAGGCCTATGGTTCACGTATTGGTTATGTGGTCGAGGGGCTCTATCAATCGCGTGAGGAAGTGCTGGCCAGCGGACAGGCTGGAGCCCGTGTGGGTGGTCTGAAGTATGCCGACCTGAATGGTGACGGAAAGATTAATGAAAAGGACCGCACGTGGGTTTACAACCCAGTACCCGATTTCTCATACGGTTTCAATATTAATCTGGCTTATAAGGACTTCGACTTCACCATGTTCTGGCAAGGTGTGGCTCATGTGGACATCATCAACGACCAGAAATTCCAGACCGACTTCTGGAGCATTACCGATGCCGGTTCTAACAAGGGCGAACGCCTGATTGACGCATGGACACCAGCCAATAGTGGCTCAAGCATTCCTGCCCTGACTACTTCGAACGGTGCTGACGAGGGTCGCATGTCTTCTTACTTCGTGGAAAATGGATCATATATAAAGATGCGTACTCTGCAGTTGGGTTATACCTTGCCAACAGCATTGGCTAAGAAGTTCTTGGTGTCAAAGGCTCGTATCTATCTCTCAGGCGACAATCTCTGGACTATCAAGTCCAAGTCACTGACTTGTACAGACCCAGAGAATACGGCTTGGAACTATCCGCATACGGCTTCCTTCACATTTGGCGTTCAGCTGGGATTCTAATTGAATTAAGAATTAAGAGTTAAGAATTAAGAGTTATGAAAAAGATCAATATATATATCGCAGCCTTACTGCTTTCTGTCTTTGCAGTATCTTGTAGCGTAGACGACGTGAAGCCGCAGGGCGTGCTGGACGACGAGACAGCATCGTCAAGTCCTGAGAAGCTCGTTACCGCAGCGTATGCTATGCTGGGCAACGACTGGTATTCTTATCCGTTCAACCTCTGGCCCTATGGCGACATGAGTGCCGACGACTGTCTGAAAGGCGGTTCTGGCGAAAACGACACGGGCTATCACCCCATGGAGATTTTCTCTACCTTGCAGCCCGACCGTGGCGAGTTCGACGAGTTGTGGTATCACCTTTATACTGCCGTTTCACGCTGCAACCGTGCTATCGAGTCAATAGACAAAGCAGAAGATACGCCTGCTAACAAGCAATTGAGAGCTGAAGTACGTTTCCTGCGTGCCCACTTCTACTACAAGCTGCAGCAGATGTGGTACAGAGTGCCTTTCATCACTGAGGGTATGGACAATGCTGCTATCGAGGCTTGTCCGCAGAGTTCGCACGACGACATTATGCAGAAGATCATCGATGACTTCCAGTATGCTTACGAGAACCTGCCAGAGGTAGCTCCCAGCAAGACGGGTCGTGCCCACAAGGTGGCTGCTGCTGCCTACCTGGCGAAGTGCTACCTGAACTGGGCATACGGTGACGGCTATGAGGCTACGACGGGTTATGACCATGTCGACCAGGCCAAGATCCAGAAGGTCATCGACTATACCGAGGTGGTGAAGAACTCTCCATACGACTATCTGGACACCTACGGACACATCTTCCTGCAGGACTATGCCAACAGCGTGGAGAGCATCTTTGCCGTGCAGCACTCCAACAAGGCCGACGACGGCACGCAGTATGGTCGCGCCAACTGGTCGAACATGCTGAATGGTGTCTGGGGCATCTGGTCGTGCGGATGGGACTTCCACAAGCCCTCACAGAATCTGGTCAACGCTTTCAAGACCAAGAACGGTCTGCCTATGGACAACTTCGATGAGGACCACAATGCCATCGTCGTGAATGGTGCCGACTCTAAGTATAAGTACGACCCACGTCTGTTCCACACCGTCGGTATGCCTACCTATCCTTATAAATACGAGACACAGTATACGCTGACCAAGGCTAACAGCCGTACCCCCAACACCTATGGTTACTACTGCTCGATGAAGGAGATTCCTCAGCGTTCAAAGGGTGAGGATTACGACAATCCTTGGCAGGCCTTTGGCCAGAACGACTATGTGTTGCGCTATACTGACGTCATGCTGATGCGTGCTGAGGCTCTGATTGAAAAAGGTGAATACAATGGCGAGGCACTGCAGATTATCAACGATATTCGTAGTCGTGCCAAGAAGGATATTAGCAGCACTTCTCTTATCAAGTATGCTAAGGATCAGTGCGACATCAGTCTCTATGGCAACTTTGCTTCAAAGGACGATGCTCGCAAGGCTCTGCGCTGGGAGCGTCGTGTAGAGCTGGCTATGGAGGGACACCGCTTCTTCGACCTGCGTCGTTGGGGTCTGCTGTCAACCACCCTCAACAAGTATTTTGAGACAGAGGTAACTGACGAGTACGACGGACAGACCTATGCCCTGTACTATAAGCGAGCCTTCTTTACCAAGGAGAAGAACGAATACTTCCCCATCGCATCTAATCAGATGAACTATGTTCAGGGACTCTATCATCAGAACAAAGGTTATAATTAATCTGAGTTAAGAATTATGATTATCGACTTTGTTGAGTAACAATTAAGAATTAAGAATTATGAAATCAATATATAGTTTTATCTGCGCAATCTGCGTCATCTGTGGTTTCGCTGCCTGTCAGGATCACGATCTTCCTGGTTCTGCTCCGCTGCAAGTCGTCAGTCCCGATGTGACGAGTATTTCGGGCATAACTAGTGGTGAAAACGGTTATGACTATACACTGTTTTGGCCAGAAAACCCTCATGGTGCTGTTATGGAAGTGGCAGTCTACAAGAATGGTTCTCAGGTTCAAGCTTATACACCATGTCCTGGTACTTCGTTCACTTTCAAGAATCTGGAAACCAACCAAATCTATGATTTCCTCTTCAGATATGCTAATGCTGACGCTTATTCACAAGGCTTGATGATGTCTTACACACGTCCAGGAGCCACAGCAGCCAGTGAACTGAAGTTCGAACAGATTGACATCGACGACGACCATCACAATCTGAAGGTCACGTGGAAGGCCAGCCCCGATGCAACATCGTACATACTGAAACTCATCAACAACGATAGCACGAAAGTGGTTAATACCACAGTTGAAGGCACGTCCTACCTGCTTGAAAATGTTGCTATGAAGGAGAGTTGGAGTGCAGCACTGATTGCACAGAACGAATTAGGCAAGGCTCTGCCTATTACGGGAACTGCCAGAATTGGCGGTAAGATTCCTGCCTTCTTGTCAGAATATGCTACGCCAGAGGACCTGATAGCTAATGGCGACGATGACGAAGCCTCAGCATGGCTGTGGTTCCAGGCCAATTATCCAAAGGGCGAATACGTCTACTTCGGCAATATCAGCAAGGTCGAGGATATTCAGGACTATCGCATGCTCTTCTGGCTACGCGATCTGGAGACTGGCAATAACGATGATATCTGGAACTTCTCAGAGGTGGCTAAAAATGCAGCCCCCATTGTCGAGCAGTATGTAAAGAATGGCGGTAACCTGCTGTTGTGGTCGCATGCCGTACCTTACATTGGTGCTATCAACCGCCTCTCGACCTCGCTGTTGCGTGGTGTAGGCAATGCCTTCGGCACAGGCGTCGGCGGCTTCAACCCTGACGTCTGGAAGATGGGCGTATGTGTTAATACGGGCTCATTCTCGAAGGACTTCAGCTCACATCCCATCTATACGGGTATTGCTACTGAGAAGCTGAGCGACCAGTGCTTTGCTGCCATTGCCTTCAAGGGTAAGGGTTGGACTGAGGATCACAACTGTTTGTTCTTCGATATTCCTGCCAAGCTGACCGATATGGACAATACATCAGAGGAGTGCTACAACGCTCTGACCAATGATTACGGCATCTATCCGCTCGGCACTTGGGATAGCCAGGCTGCATGGATTAGCCAGCTCAACGTTTGGGAGGCCAAGAGTGCACCAAAGGCTCCAGAAGGATTCCAAAAAGGTTGCGGCACCGTGCTCTGCATAGGCAACGGAGGTTGCGAGTTCTCAATGAAGAACGACGACGGCACACCCGACAAGAGTGCTAACCCCAAGAACAACTCTTGCCAAGGCAACGTCCTGAAACTGGCTAAGAACAGCGTCGAATACCTGATGTCAATCTGACTTGTCAGTTAGTAGTTAATAATAATGGTTTTTAGTTGATTAAATAATAGTTTTTTGACCTAAAAGGTACAAAGCGATTAAAAACGATTAGGTTAAAATGTTTTCAGGACAAATCTGCCCAAGGCCGCGATGGTCTTGGGCAGATTTCATTTCTCAATCGAAGTCCCAATCCGTGACATAGTGGTCGAAACGGATGCCCTCAGTGCTGCCGTATTTGGCAATGATTTTCATGATGTCCGCCTGCTGCTCTGGCGAAAGCAGGTTCTCGCCATGATGGTAGCGGTAATAAGGGCCGCAACCTCCGCTAAAGTAACTCCTAACACATCGTCGAGCCTCAGCCGTGTCTCGCTGTGGGACATGATTATAGAGATGAGTGAAGCCCCAAGCTTTCCGCACCAGCTGCTTCTTACGGAAAAAAGTGCAACCATCATCCTGCCAAGCCGTAGGATAGACGGCTGGCCCATGATGGCGACCTTCTGGCAACAGCATCCTGGCTTGATAATGCATACAACACGCTTTCTTTGCGCATTCATCGTTGAAACACAATGGATAGCCCATTGGAATTTCATTATAAGTCAATTTCTTTTCTTCCATATTTGAATTCATTTTATTAAAAACGTTCATCTCTCCTGTCATCTTCAAGAAATCCTTTGTATAAAGGTGGCGGAGCACGGGAGAGATGCCTTTGATTTCTCCCACATCTCTCCCTTCATCTCTCCCGTTCAACTCATGCTGCTCGAAGTGGCACCACTTTGTAATAGGCCACATGTGAGTGCTCCTTGTGTTCGAAACCCATAGCAGAGATGGTCTTTCCAAGCCTGACACGATTGCCAATTGTGTTCTGCAGCGTAGGATAATCCTTCTGCATAATGCCCATCATCTGGTCGCAGTTCATCGTCTTCACCACTTCACCCTCATGAGGCTGACGGAAACAGGCAGTAAAAATCTCTGCAAGGTCCTTCTTCTCCATGAAGTCCTGATTCAGCTGCTGGATACGGGTTACCTCGTCGTTGTTAAACCAGTAGGGTGCTTGCTGCTCCTGCAGCTCATAAACCACCTGTGCATAAAGCTGTCCGTAGTCGATGTCGCCTGTATTGTCGATCAGTTGTCCATCAGGAATCAGAATGCAGATGTAGCGACGTGAGCCTGTGACATCCTGCAAGGGATGGCGATTGTTGGTGGTGGCCACGAACGAGGCGAATCGAGGTCGATCTTCCTGCGTTCGTCCGAAGATGGGACGACCATTCACCTTGCTGACAGACAGGGTCTGCTTGAGCGATGACTGCTGCGAAGGACGGATGGCATCCAACTCGTCGAGGTTGACAAAGAGATTGTTGGTCAGCGCCATCTCCTTATCGAACTTGTTGGCCAGGTTCAGGTGGTCGAGATAGTACTCGCGCAGATGCTGGGGCAGCAGTCGGCGTACGAAGGTGGTCTTGCCGCAACCCTGATTGCCAATGAACGTTGGGACACACTCGTTGCCGTGCAGCATGTCCATCTGCAACCAATGGGCCACAGCAGAGCGCAGCCAGATGGTGAGATAGTTCAGCTGCTCGGAAGTAATGCCTGGCAAACGTCCGAAAGCCTGAGCGATATGGTTCTGGCCATCCCACGCAGGCAGACTCTTAAGAAACTCCTGCACAGGATTATACTCAGGCACCTCCTCTGAGGTGACATACTCCGTGATCTCCGTCTTTGGGCTTCCCTTCTCCATCACCTGTTCGCGCTTGGCACGAATAATGATGCTGTTTAGGGCCGCCGGGGTCAGAGGACGGTAATCCAAATCTGCCTCAGATGAGGCGCACGAGAGACTGTCGAATGATTCGACAGTGTTGCCTTCAGCCTTGTTGTCAGCCTTTGGCAGAATCGCAAACTCCACCTTCCCGTTAAGGATGTTACGACGGAAACGGTAGTTCGCCATAAGGAACTGCTCGATGACAAGCGTTCCTTCCTGAGAGGCTCCTAGAGTCCCTACAGGTAAAAGATTACTCTTCACCATACTTATAATAATTTTAAAAGTTCAGTCCTACTCCTTAGAGCTATTTCCTTAGTGATATTGGCGTGCTTTTCACAGCGGGCTTTATCGTTTTCATGGTTCTTCTGAAAGAACACTGCAAAGGTACAAAAAAAAATTGCGTTTTGCAAGTTTTTTCCCAATATTTCTGAGAAAATTTGCACGTTTAACATTAAAATTTTCGCACTATATTATTAAGGTATAGAAGAGGGGGAGAGATCATGGGAGAGATGACGGGAAGGATGACGGGAGAGATAAAAAGATAAGAGTCCTTAAACAAAGGCTTTCCGAAGGATGGACGGGAGAGATGAGGCCTTTTGCAAAATAAGTGCAGCTTATTTGTCAATAACATGCCATTATTCCGCAATAATATGCCCTTAATTCGCAATAATATTCCCACGTTGGGAACAAAATACTCCCAGCCTGGGAATAAAACATTCCCACCTTGGGAATCAAAGACATGCTCTGAGCAAAACGGCCTCTCGCTCCCAGAGAAACGGCCTTTCACTCCAAGAGAAACGGCCTTTCACTCCAAGAGAAACGGCCTCTTGCTAATAAAAATCGTTCATTGTGTGTAAAAAACGTGCAATGAACGTTTTTTTTTAGTGTTTGTATCATAATTTATAGGATGTCACGAAGAAATGTACTACTTTTGCACCAGAGAATTTCAAAAACTAAAAACTTTGGTAAAGATGAAAAAAACATTTTTGATGCTCATGGTCATGATGATGACGCTAGCATTAGAGGCTCAGGTGAAGCCGACGGTGCTGGGCGACAAACACGCCATGCTGAAAGTGAAACAAGGAGTGAGGTATCTGCTGCTGCCCGTACAGGAGTCGGAAGACATTGCAGCCATTGCCGTATTGAACGGTCAAAACGACATGGTTCAGCGACTGAACGTTAAACTGGCCATCGACAGAGTTGACTATTACGTACCTTATGAATTAAAGGGTGCTTCGCTGTTGGATATCGAATTCCATGGTGACCGTAGACAGAAGGGGGCTGTTGGCGAATTTGTCTGCTGGAAGGAGATGAAGTACAGCAACACATTCGATACAACGAATCGTGAACGTTTCCGTCCTGCCTATCACCATACCCCGTTGTATGGCTGGATGAACGATCCCAATGGCATGTTTTATAAGGATGGCGTGTGGCACCTGTATTACCAGTATAACCCCTATGGTTCGCAGTGGGAAAACATGACTTGGGGACATTCTACCTCGCGCGATCTTATTCATTGGGAGGCACAACCGCTGGCTATCGAAGCAGACTGGTTAGGCAGTATCTTCAGTGGTTCATGTGTAACAAACGGTAATGAGGTGGTCGCTTTCTATACCTCTGCAGGACATCATCAGACACAGTCAATGGCTGTTTCGAAGGATGGTGGCCGTACCTTTAAGAAATATAGCGGCAATCCTATTTTGACTACCAGTGAAATTCCCGACTTCCGTGATCCGAAGGCTTTCTGGAACGATGACATCAAGGCGTGGAACCTCATTCTGGCTGCTGGTCAGGAGATGCGCATCTATTCGTCGAAAAACCTGAAGGATTGGAAGTATGAAAGTTCGTTTGGTAAGGAATATGGCAACCACAGCGGTGTTTGGGAGTGCCCTGACTTATTTAAACTCAGCGGCAAAACAGCTGAGCACACTAAGTGGGTGCTAATTTGTAACATCAATCCTGGCGGACCGTTCGGAGGTAGTGCCACGCAGTACTTTGTGGGTCAGTTCGATGGCAAGAAGTTCATCTGCGAGTCGATGCCGAAGGTGACGAAATGGCTTGATTACGGCAAAGACCATTATGCTACTGTATCGTTCTACAACGCTCCAGACAATCGCCGTGTTGTGCTGGCATGGATGTCGAACTGGCAGTATGCCAACCAAGTACCTACGAAGCAATACCGCTCTGGCAACAGTATTCCTCGCGACCTTGGACTATTCCGCAGCGGTGAGGAAACCTACGTCAGTGTGGTACCCTCGAAGGAGATGTTGGCTGTACGTGGCGAGAAAGTGAAAAAGCCGACAGAAGCCTGTGAGATTATCGTTGACCTTAAGAGTCAAGCCGAGATAGTGCTGTCGAACACGAAGGGTGAGCAGGTGGTTATGAGATACGATGCTGCGAAACAAACTTTCACCATGGATCGTACCAAGAGTGGTGATGTCAGCTTCAGTGAGGCATTCCCATGTACCACAGAAGCACCAACATACGGACAAATCAAACAGTTGCGTATCTTCATAGACCGCTGCAGCATTGAAGCCTTCGATGCCGATGGCAAGATGGCCATGACTAATCTCGTTTTCCCATCGGAGCCTTATAATACCATTAAGGTAAAGGGCGGCAAAGTAACTATTTACGATATCAAACATTAAAAACTATATGAAACAGAACAAATCTATTTATCTGATTCCCGTGATGCTCTGCTTCTTCTGCATGGGCTTCGTGGATCTGGTTGGCATTGCGTCCAACTATGTAAAGGCCGACTTGGGGCTGAGCGACTCTGTGGCCAACGTGTTCCCCTCGCTGGTATTCTTCTGGTTCCTGATTTTCAGCGTACCCACAGGCATGCTGATGAACAAGATAGGACGTAAGAAAACAGTATTGCTTTCGCTGATAGTGACGGTGATATCGCTACTTATTCCGCTTTTCGGTAACAGTTTTGCAGTAATGTTGGTAGCTTTCTCGTTGCTCGGTATCGGCAACGCACTGATGCAGACCAGTATCAACCCATTGGCCATGCTGATTATCGGTGACAAGAACCTGGCATCGACGCTGACCTTTGGACAGTTTGTGAAGGCCATCGCCTCGTTCCTCGCCCCTTATCTGGCCATGTGGGGAGCCACGGCTGCAATGCCTTCGTTCGGCTACGACTGGCGTGTGTTGTTCCTCGTTTACTTTATCGTGGGTGTATTGGCCACGTTACTACTGTGGGCGACACCTATTGTAGAGGAATTGAACGAAGGTAAGTCATCGTCCTTCATGGACTGCCTGCGCCTGTTGGGCAAGCCCATTGTGCTGCTGTCGTTCCTTGGCATCATGTGCCATGTGGGAATTGATGTAGGTACTAACACCACAGCTCCAAAACTATTGATGGAACGCGTTGGCATGACGCTGAACGAAGCAGCCTTCGCCACCTCACTCTACTTCATCTTCCGTACCATCGGTGCGCTAACAGGATCGTTCTTCCTCAGGGTAATGAAAACGCGTTGGTTCTTTATCATCAGCGTCTGTCTGATGGCCGCATCAATGGTGCTGATGTTCAGTGGTGCATCGAAGGCCGTGCTCTACACAGCTATCGCATTGGTAGGCTATGGTAATTCGAACATCTTTTCAATGGCATTCTCGGAGGCTCTGCTTTCTGTTCCTGAAAAGCAGAACGAGGTCTCGGGCTTGATGATTATGGGTCTGTTCGGCGGTACCATCTTCCCGCTAATCATGGGATTCTGCAGTGATGCTATGGGACAGGCTGGTGCGGTGGCTGTCATGGCTGTCGGCGTGATATACTTGTTTACTTATATTCCTAGAATCAAACGATAAAACAAAGAGTATTATGGCTAACAAGAGATTTGTAGTAGGCCTCGGAGAGGCCCTGTGGGATGTACTTCCCGAAGGAAAGAAACTGGGTGGGGCACCTGCCAACTTTGCTTACCATGCCGGACAGTTTGGACTGGACACCATCGCCATCAGTGCATTGGGCGAGGACGAGTTGGCCGAAGAAACCATTAAGGCGCTGAAGGAGCACGGGCT
>JAEEGI010006330.1_pt1 | contig 26771 bp, 30 predicted proteins | sample 8958751 | NCBI WGS metagenome assembly JAEEGI01 (sample SAMN16246545, study PRJNA631951) | gut metagenome | biome: gut microbiome; feature: rumen; material: KS-attached | host: Bos | place: Iran: Karaj | collected 2018-10 | reverse complement strand
CATTGTTTATTAAGCCGTATATATTGATAGTCTCAGCATCATACACATGATGGTCAGAAGTTGGAACCCGTGCACGTAAGACAATGTTGTCATTATCTTTCTCTTCCTTGACAAGCGTACCAAGCAGAAAAAACTCGCCATTATCTGTCATGAATGAATAATTTCCAATGTTATTGAGGAAATCAGCAATATTGTACATACGCCCTCCAAAAACATGACTACAGCACCCTTTTCAGTAATTCACCGACTCTTAAGTCGTTGGAATCGTTTACGTAACCTCGCTACGGAAGGCGCTGGCAAGAATAGAATTCACGTATAATTGCTAAACTGTAAGGTGTGGTGTTCTCAATAACTGAATGATGTCGAAACATATCAATCTAACTATATAATACCATATGACGAATGTTAGAGTAACCATTTTTTCAGTAATCATAACCACTTCTTTTGAGGCTCAAATTCACGGTCTCGGCTTCGTGTCGAGGTAATCAGAAACCCAAAATTCAGCGCTCCTGCCGATTTTGCAATGTATGATTTTGATGCATGGATTCTCAGTTTTTTCTGGTGTGGGTCGGCTGTGGGTCAAAGCCGTTTTCGGGGAGCAATTCGGGACCGATGGCACGTTCCAAGTTCACCAATATCCACGTTTCAGTTTTCGTAACTCACTGGGAAAAAACTGGCATGGACAAATATAGAATGAAGCTCGTAATCCGTGAAGCAGCGAGAGAAAAATTAAAATCTCAACACAGTTGTGTTGAGATTTTAACGAATTGGTGGGGGCGGGTGGATTCGAATTTGACCTCAATTGTCCATTGCTTGTTATTCAATCTTATATATTGAATAATCAGCTATGAAATCAGTATTATTTGTACTTGTCAGTCCAATAGTTCTATTCATTTTCACCCTGAATAGGGTCTAAAAATGTGGTCAAACACAGAAACGACCTGTATTTCTTGTTCTCAATGCGAACGGATTGCGGCAGCAACTGCTACCGCAATCCGTAGTGTTCTCTAGGAGGAATGTTATAGCCTTGAATTGCTTTTACTACTAACCTGTCAGCAACTCTTCATACAGCATATGTTTCTTGGCCAAGTGCATATCTGGGATTGGTTCCCTGACATTGACCGGAGTACCCGATTTCTATATAATCTACGTTTGAGAAGAAGTGGGGCTTCCCACTGATCCGAAGAGGAGTACGCTGATCAATGGAAAACGGCAATAAGCCTTGGGAAAAACTCACCCATGAAGAGAAAAACCATCTTCTATACCTGCATCAAAAAGAAACCTTGGATCGGTTTTTGAAAACCGGAGCGATCTCACAGGAACAGCATGACAAGAGTCTGCGGGATCTGAAAGAGAAGATGAACGAGCACTAGCCGGAAAAAGCATCGGAGAGGGAGGCAATAATATGGAACGATTGATCTTTCATGTTGATGTCAACAGCGCCTATCTCTCCTGGGAGGCTGTCCGTCGCGTATCGGAAGGCGGAGAGGACCTCCGGCTTGTGCCCGCTGCCATTGGTGGCGACCCGGAAAAGCGAACGGGTGTCGTCCTGGCAAAATCCATCCCCGCGAAGAAACTCGGCGTCAAAACCGGCGAGCCGCTGTCGGTTGCGCTGAGGAAATGTCCGAACCTGATTCTGGCCCGGCCGGATTTCCGGCTATATGAGAAGAACTCAAAGGCTTTTATGGATATCTGCCGCAGTTACGCTCCGGTGGTCGAGAAAGCCTCTATCGACGAGTGCTTCTGCGATTTCAGCGGCACAGGCTATCTATATCCCGACCCGATCGCAACGGCTCATGAACTCAAGGACCGAATCCGGGATACGCTGGGTTTCACGGTCAACGTCGGCATCAGCCGAAACAAACTGCTGGCGAAAATGGCCAGCGATTTTGAAAAGCCGGATAAGGTCCACACCCTGTTTCCGGAGGAGATCCAGAAGAAAATGTGGCCGCTGCCGGTGGGCGATCTCTTCACCGTGGGCGGGAACACCGCCGCAAAACTGCGCAGGCTTCGCATCAACACCATCGGGGATCTCGCCCGGACGCCGCTGGATACGCTTCAGTCTCAACTGGGCAGTAAGCTGGGCCAGCAGCTTCATAACTTTTCCAACGGGATCGACGACTCACCTGTCCTCGCCGAGCCGGAGGAAGCCAAAGGCTACAGCATATCGACTACCATGGAAGAGGATGTCACGGAAACCGATGCAGCCAAGCGGATCCTGCTTGCACTTGCAGACAGCGTGACTGCTCGGATGCGGGCCGACGGTGCACATGCCAGTTGTATTGCGGTGACCATTCGCAGCAATGACTTCCGGAACAAATCCCATCAGCGTCAGCTGGATCTGCCGACGGATGTGACTAGCGAAGTCTATGAGATCGCAGCGGCTCTGTTTGCCGAGCTTTGGGACCGGCAGACACCGCTGCGGCTGTTGGGCCTGAGCCTGACCAATCTCGTCCGTGAAGAAGAGGCGCAGATGTCCTTATTTAACGACGGCAGCCGGGAGAAGGCGCGGAAGCTGGACCGCGCGGTGGACGCAATCCGAGGGAAATACGGGTCAGAAGTGATCGGACGCGGCAGCGCCATGGAGACCTCCGCAAGGATCGGGCGGAGATATAAGGCGCAGATGGATCCAGAGAAAAAAGATTGAGCGCAGTCTGACAAATCGGCGCTAATGGAGGTTCCTATATGAAAGGAAGTCAAAAAAACAATAACAATTCACAGAGTCTCGCCCTTGGAATGTGCATCGGCTTGTCTATCGGTACAGCCATCGGTGCAGCAACACATAATATAGGACTGTGGATGCCGATCGGCTTGGTAGTTGGGATGTGTCTTGGTCTTGTGCTGAGGCAAAAGAAAGCAGAAAACAGTGAGGATGACACAGACGATAAGAAAAAGTGATTCAATTCCCGATTCTCTCTTAAGGAGGTACCTATGAATAATCAAACGGAAGGGATCGTTGTTTCCGTCAAGAAGCAATGGTGGTTTAAAGTCAATACGAAGTCATTCAGAACGGGCCCCCTGGATGGGGCAGTATTCCCGCACATCATTAAGATCAAATATACTGTTGATGGTAACGAATATACCAAAAGGGCATGGATTGGTGCAGGACTTCCGGTTCCGAAAGTGGGAAGCACTGTACAGATTATGTACAGTGCAGAAAAACCGTCAAAGGCAAAGCTGAGCAAATAACGGAGGATGAAACGCTTGGCAAAAGGAAAGTCTTCCGTTTTGTAAAGGGGAAAACTCTATGAGAGAAGAATGCCTGATATGCAAAGCACCTCTTGAATATCTGGAGTCGGATGTTCTTATGGAGTGTGAAATATGTCATAAACGGGAAAACAGCAAGACGAGATGCGTCAAAGGTCACTACGTGTGCAACGAGTGCCATACACGCGGACTTGACAGCATAATCGGTTTATGCCTTGAAGAAGAATCAAAGAATCCAGTTGCGATTCTCGACAAAATGATGGCCATGCCGTTTTGCCACATGCACGGACCGGAACACCATGTTATGGTCGGTGCTGCGTTGCTGACCGCATACAATAATGCGGGAGGAAATATCAATCTTTCGGAAACGCTGACGGAGATGATCAATCGTGGGAAAAGCGTTCCCGGCGGTGCGTGCGGATTCTGGGGCGCATGTGGAGCTGGAATCAGTTCTGGGATGTTTATATCCATCATCTCCAAGTCCACCCCGCTTACGAACGAACCGTTTGCGCTTTCCCACAAGATGACGGCACTCTCGCTTGGCAAAATAGGTGAAATAGGCGGTCCACGCTGCTGCAAAAGAGACTCCTATCTTTCTGTTCTGTCCGCTATCGACTTCGTAAAAGAACACTTTGGAATAGAGATGGAAAAGCCGGAGATCGTATGCAGTTATTCTGCGCAAAACAATCAATGTATCGGCAAGAGGTGCCCATTCTCCAGGGCAAATCATGAAAGCAGATGAGGTCTAGAACCCATTCTGGCAAATAGATAAAACCGGCTCCTCTCGAAGCCGGTTTACCTGTGGATATAAGTGCTACCCGTGGGCATCTGCCGAAGCAGCCTATGACACTGGTACATCCCTTTTTAACCGTGGGTCTGCTCCTGCACCCCTACTCGATGACGGCATATATTAGCCAACGAGTGGCCGTGGAGTACAGTCGCGCCCACGCAACGATGCAGCACAACAAAGGTCATCGGTGCCCGTGTGTGAAGCATAGCACAGAGCGTGTCGAAACGCAACACAAAAACGCGGATGTTCGGGATGAACGGGAACCGGGTCGAGCTTAATCCGATAGAACATGAAATGAGATTCAAGGCTGAGTATGATCTCTTTGGAGCGAAGATTGTGAGGGAAACAAGTGACCAAAGCAGAGTTTCGCGAAAAACACAGCGAGCTGATAGAGTACTATCAGTATATTGAGATGCATCTGAAAGGTATTTGCGCAGAAATCCTCGCAGATCAGGAAAGAGATTGGTATGATCGGCTCAATGACTATGAATCTGATCCGTTCGGAAAACTGGTAATGCAGATAAAGTCGCTTCAAGCTCAAAAACAAATGGCTCTGTTTTCCGAAGCGGACTTTGAGGCTCTGGAAAACCTGCGAAAGACTCGGAATTATTGGGTCCACCAGTGTTTTTGCGGAGAAACTCCTGTGATTTTCCGCAAAGACAATGTGAGAAGCCCAAAACATGCCCAGGAGCTCAGCTGCGCTTTGGATGATGCGATAGACTGGGATAAACGGATAACCAACGTCATGCGTTCCCTTAGAAACTTGGAACCATTAGTCTAATCGGCCTAAAGCAATACTAGCGCTTCTCCGCGTGAGTATGACCCTATAAAGCCAAACACCCCGGGTGCCAATCACAAATGATTGGTCCCCGGGGTGTTCTTCTGTAAGCCTAAAAGAGAATGCATCAATTTAGTATTCTTTTCGCCGCACTTGGCGGAAACATGCTTCCAATTTGGCCTTCTTGACGCTCATCGGTGACCGCCAAGCTTCGCCTTCAGCAGATCGTCGATCCCCTTGAGATTCGGATCCCAGGTGACCGGGACCATCTCAAAACCGCACTCAGCACCGGCAGTGATCGCATGATCCCGAAGTTGTCTGACAGCATCGTTTTTCAGATAGTCAGAGTCGTACATTACGAGAATCCTGCTTTTTCCCAAGCTGCTCAACGCGGTGAACGCTGCTGTAAGCTGCGACTTATTTGACACGCCCGTGAGGCCGACAAAGCCATGAGGGTATCCGACGCGGTGTGAGAGGAAATAGGCTATGTCTGCTTTCATGATACCTTCGGTGAGACAGACGGTCTCATCGTGATCCTCGCCGCTCACTCCGACAAAATGCGCACAGCAATGTGCTTTAGTGCCGTAGTACTGATCCGTACTGGTCAGGTTATAGAATTTGCTGCGTTCGGCATTGTCGAGGCGGATTTGGATCGCTTCAATCTGACCGAACTGATTCCGGTCGGGCAGCATGATTCCGGATCCACGGATGTCCAAAACCCAGCGTCCGCTTTCACGTTCGCAGTAGAAGCCGGGTACTCCGGAAAGCACGCAGCCGCGCTCCAGAAGCTCGGTCACGATTTTGTTCAGGCGCGTTGTCGGCGTCGTGCGGTATCCCAGCAGTTCAATCTCAGCAATGCTGAGCCCTCTGGCCATCAGAGATTCCTGATGCGTCGGGCACAAACTCAGAAGAGAAAGCAGATTGGTATAGGTATTGTCCCGCACTTCTGCATCAGCTACCGTCCGTTCCCCTGTCTCCACTGTACAGGTCCGTTCAGGCGGTACCGGCTCTCCGCCCTGGCTGAATATCCTGCAAAGCTCTTCATATGCGGTGCTTCGGTCAATACCGCAGTATTCCGCGTAGAGGTGGAGTAAGCCCCCACCTCTGCCGCATCGGTTGCACCGATATACATCATCGCTGAGCAGGACGTTCATGTGAGCTTTCCGGTCGCTGCAGAAAGGGCACCTGCAATGCCATTGGGTCGCGGTCCTCCGGACCACTTCGATACCGAGCAGGTCGATCACCTGCCCAATACTGCAGGGTAGGTTCTTCAGCTTGCCCATTCTCAGTCACCTTCTCTGCGGGCCGTCAGCCTGCCATTTTCTCGACTTCGTTCATCAGGACAGTCGCACCAGCCTTGAGTGCCAGATTCCGCCCGGCGTAGTTCTTCACGTACCAGGACAGATCCGCAGGCTGAAGCATAGCGATCTCGCCAAGCGTGCGGCCGGCATACCTGCCGACGTCCACCCGTACTGCCTTCGCCTCCTCAACGCTCATTGTGCTGATGAGCTCCTGGAGCGTTTTTGGCTGTTCGGGTTTCGAGGCAGGTGCCGGAACAGGAGTCGGAGCTGGTGCTGCAGCCGCCGGGGCAGTCGGAACGACAGGCCGTTCATCGGCGTCTTCCTGCGGCAGCCGGACAGGCGAATCAGCGATCTCCGCCGTATTCGTGTCACCGCTGAAGCAGAACTGCGTTCCGTACCCAGCGTCGGCGAGCGCCCGTCCTTTCGCAATCGTCTCCGCCACTTCGAGGAATCGGTCCCCGAACGGCGTATCCTGGCTGCTGAAGCGGTGGGAATAGGCCTTCCCGATATAATGCTCAGGCGGGTCAGACTTGTTCGCATACACACGGCAGCAGACGCACGCAGACCTTTCGTCCAGATGAACGATCTCAGGATCCAGTTTCCCTTCGGGATGATGCAGCCTGAACCAGAGAATACGGAACTTCGCTTCCAGATAGGCATCGCTGTTTCCGTTCTCATCGGTAGTCACGCGGACATAGTCCGCAGGATTGAATCCATCCACACAGTTGATCGTCTGGATCGCTTTGGCATTCATTTCGCTCATGTTAATACTCCTCATCATTGAATTCAGGTACAGGGGGCACTGCGGCTCCCCTGTACCGCTTTTCAGTTCAGCTGGCACACCTCCGGACCTCGCGGTCGTAATACGCATTGATCCGGTCTGCCAGTACTGTGTTCCGCTCATCCACGTCGCATTTGTGGATCGCCATATACACCGCCTGCTTCTGTCCGATCAGGATCACCTTCTCTTTGGCTCTGGTGATCGCAGTATAGAGCAGGTTCCGGTGCAGCATGATATAGTGTTCTTTCAGAAGGGGTATGATCACGGACGGGTACTCGCTGCCCTGGGACTTGTGGATCGTCAGGCAGTAGGAAAGGTCCGTATCCTCCATCATGTCCAGCGTATAGGTGAGTTCGCGCCCGTCGAGCAGCCGGATCTGGATTTCAGGTTCACCGTCATTATCCCGGATCCCGGAAATAAAGCCGACGTCTCCGTTGGAAACGCCGTTCCGGTTACAGGTCTGGATGATCCTGTCCCCGACGCGGTAGACCTTAGCGCCGGATTTCACCTCCGGTTTCGACTTGTCCGCCGGATTGACCAGTTCCCGCAGCTTCTCATTGAGTGCATTTGCGCTTACCGCGCCCTTCTTACGGAACGGCGTCAGGATCTGAACGCCCTCTGTCCCGTGTATGCCGATCTCGCTGAGGTAGTTGCGTATCACCAGCTGGGCAGCCCCCTCCGCATCGTTTGCCTCCAGAATCTGAAAGTCTTCTCCGTATTGGAGGTGGGTGTCGTTGTGATTAACGGCCTGTGCGTTGACTGCGATCCTGCTGTTGTGCGCCTGCCGGAATACTGTGTCCAGCGCCGCAGTCGGGATAAGACCGCAGCGAATGAACTCCCGGAGCACATTGCCGGCACCGACTGACGGAAGCTGGTCCGCATCACCGACGATGATCATCTGGCAGCCGGGCTTGAGCCTTGAAAACAAAGCGTAGGCAAGCCGCATATCCACCATGCTGAACTCGTCGATCACGACCAGATCGGCCGACAGAAGCGAATCGTCGTTTAGGAATGAGTCGTCATCGGTGATCAGGCCGAGTGCGGAATGAATCGTCGATGCCGGCACACCGGTCTGCTCTTCCATCCTCCTGCTGGCCCGGCCGGTCGGCGCGGCGAGAAGTATCTCCCATCCGGGCCTGGCCTGCCGGTAGATCTCCAGTATGAACCGGAGCGTAGTCGTCTTGCCGGTGCCGGGTCCGCCTGTCATGATCGACAAGGGATGTGACAGGCAAAGTTCCACCGCCTGCCTTTGAGACTGCGACAGTTCCTGTGCCAGCCTGGCCTCCACCGCTGTGATTCGGTCCTGCAGATTCGCTATTGGCCGGAAGTCTTCATCCAACAGCATGGAGACAACCCGTTTCGCCGTTTTCACTTCGCACATGCGTTCATAACTGAGGTAGACCCTGGAACCGTCGACGTATACCCGCGATTCCAGGCGCTCGTTTGTGAGCGCGGCTTTGATCTCCTGCTCCGATACGACTTCCTCCCCGCAGCCGCGGTTCAAAAGCTCATGGCATCTGCTGACCGTTTCCTTTTCGCTGAGGAACAGATCTCCGGAGAGCCTTGCCTCATCGAGCACATAATTCACCGCGCCGGAATACCGCAGCGGATGCTTCAGGCTGACCTTCGTTTTTCTCGCGATACTGTCGACGGTCATGAAGCCGAAGCCCTTGACGCGGCAGAGCTGGAACGGATCCTCCTTAACGATCCTCAGGCTGTCATCTCCGAAACTGTCCCGGATCAGAGCCGCCTTTTTCGTCGACACACCGTAGGGCGCGAGGAAGAGCATCAGCTCGCTGAGCGTTTTGGTCTCCTGATAGGAGTCCACGATCCGCCTCAGTTTTGTGTCCGCAATGCCTTTTACCGTGAGCAGTTCTTCAGGCTTTTTGTCCAGGATCTCCAGCGAGTCCGCCCCGAACCGGGACACGATAGCCTTCGCCGTTTCAGGCCCGATTCCTTTGATCAGGCCGCAGCACAGATAGGCTTCCATGTCCGCGATATTCGTGGGTGCAAGCTGCCGGATACCCGTAACAGACAGCTGGAGACCGTATTTCGAATTCACCCAGGTGCCGTCCAGCTCCACCTCGATCGCGTCCGTCGCCGGCAGATTGACTCCCGTGGCGGTAAAGTGGATCTTCCGATCCGAATAGTAACGGTTCGTACGGGCTGCTGCCGGAACGGAGCTGTCCGCGGTATTGTAGGAGAACACACAGTATCCTGCTGCCGATTGGAAGATCGCCCGCTCAAATCTGCATTTCATGAACCGAACCTCCTCAGGAGACCCGATCCCTGGTAACTTTGAAAATGCGGGTTTCCGTCCTTTCAACGAAATCGTCGTAGACTTCCGGATACTGCGCCTTCAGAGCCGACAGGCGGTCTTTGCAGATCCCTTCGCGATACTGGGGACTGTAAGAAACACTGTAGATTTCTCCGCCGTCTTCGCAGGAGGCGGTACACGCGGTGCCCATTTCGTTCACGATCGGCGCATACAGCGTTTTGATTCTCTGATCCAGAGCCCGGACCTGTGCCTCAAGCGCTTTCTTTTCGTCCTTCAGGTCACAGATCTGAGCGAGTGTGGGACCGTAGCCCGGCCGGAGGCTGAGCTTCGGTGCGCTCTTGTCCGCACTGCCGTAATAACGTCGCAGGCTTTCCAGGACCAGGTCCGGCTTCTCCACAAGCGGAGGCTCCACACGGGACCGGACGTTACGGTCCCAGAATTCCTGAAGCTGCAGGATCGTGCTCTCCTCTTCTTCCAGGTCACGGTCGATCTTAGCCCACACGAAGTCGTTCTCATTATTGCTGAACAGACAGGCAATATAAGCCGTATTCAGATTCATGACCGAGAGGTAGTGCTTTACCTGGAGCTCATAGTAACGGGGAACCGCGCCGTTGAACCACGCGGTTTTCATGTTGTTATAGTGGGAGGTCTTGCATTCCAGCAGTCCCCTTTTCCCGTCCGGAAGCAGCACGAATCTGTCCATGTCCGCAATCAGGAACGGGAACAGCGGATGCTGGTACATCGTGTGGTCCTCGTAGACGGTGAGGCCGGTTTTCTTCGCAAAGATCTGAGCCACGACGTCTTCAAGCAGATGCCCAATCTCGAAGGTGATGCTTTTGTCCTCCTCTTCGATCGCAGGCGCAGCTCCGATCTTGTCGTAGTACAGCTCCCTCGCGGTACGGTAGGGGGACAGGTTCAGAATAGCAGCGACGTCACTGCCGCCAATCCCTTTCCTGCGCCAATCGAGCCACTCGTCGTTCGTAAGCTTCGTGGTATCGACCAGGGCGACAGGCTCATAATTCAGATCCAGTGCCATTTACGCTTCCTCCAGTTCTCTCACGTAATCGAAGCCGGTCTTGCCGCATTCGTAGCATTCGACTTCGTCCAAGTCTGCGTGTGAAGAAATGCCCTGAGTCGCTCCGCAGTGACGGCAGCGAACTTGGGTCAGTTCGTCACACGAATAGTCGACGTTCCCGTCGGCATCGCATTGTAAGGCTTCCTCGAAATACATCCCAGGCTCCTCCGTGTAGATCTGGACAGAGACCTCGTCTTCACGGCAGGCCTGTTCAAGAGTAATGCGTTTATCAGGAGCTTCCTGCGGATACCCGCTGATCAGGCACGAATACGCCGACCATGCGAAGCTGGCACCGAACACGATCCTGGTATCTTCGTTTTCGGGCCGCCTGCGGCCTTCGTGCTTGACCTGCTCAATAAGGGTGCTGCGGTCTTCATCAACGATAGACCGGGCGAAATACTTCTTCTTGGGGACTTCCCGGTCGTTCCAGTCGAGAAAGCGCTCAATAAAAGAAATGACACCGGCTGCTTTCCCGGTCACTTCAACAGATCCCATTGCCCAATTAGGCATTCTCATTCACTCCTTTCGTTTGCCAGAAGGCTTCAATTCCAATGAGGTCGTCCACCTGTACGGAATCGTCCACATATTCACCGTCAGGAAGCGGGCAGTTCGGTCCGAGCGCGATTTCAATCGCCTGTTCCTGACTGTCGGCCTCCACGTCAACGTGTCCGTACATGGACCAGATAAGATGGATTCGATAGGTCGTCATCCGGCTCACCACTTGAATTCACCGGGGCGATCGTAATCGCTCCAGTTGACGTGCAGGGCGCGGGCGACGATCTCTTCCAGCTGCGCGATCCGGGTACCGGTGGCACCCTCACACTGGGCGGAGAAAATAACGTCGCTCATTTGCGTGTAGAGTTCATGCGCCGTGCAGGGCGTATCCCCGTGCGTCGCCAGAAAGTAGTCCAGAGCCTCATAGCTCGCCTTCTTCGGTGCGCCGATCTTCTTCAGCACACCCATCATGGCGGTCGAAGGATACCGGATTTCGATATTCAGCAGCCTGGTCTGAGCCTGGACCGCATCGCGGAACCTGGCGTAGAGCAGATGCAGCTGGCTGTCGAAGTAATCCAGATCCACACCGTTGCGATGGTTCGTCTTGACGGGATAGCCGAGTGGGATGATCCGGTCGCCGTTCCCGTGCAGGAAGATCGGGTACAGATTCGCTCCGCTCATGCCGACGTCGGAGGTCGTGAAGCGAAGCGCGGGAACGATTCTGGACGGGGTCAGGCCCTTCGCCGCCACTTCCCGGCGGTATGTGTCCAGAAGTTCATCCGACTGGCCGTCCAGCCGCCAGATTGCGGTGGCCATTGCGTGCTCAAAGTGTGCAGTGACGAACTGATGCCCGGGAAACTCACGGTCGAGGAACTCGCAGACGTGCTGGAACAGGGGCAGCATATCCATGACGGCGTAATCCTTGGGATCGCCGCCGTGGACGGCGGAGACCTTCTCGTCCGCGATGCGGATGAGGCTGTCGCCGGAAGCCACGCCCATACAGAGGTTCAGGATCTCCGCGAACACGTCTTTCGATACCTTGTTCAGGGCATGACCCGAAATCCTGGCCCTTTCCAGAACGGTCTTCAGAGCGCAGGAGCGGACCGGGTACCTGTAACCGTTCACCTTCAGAAGCAGGCTGGTGTTCTCCAACGTGTCGAGGAGAACGGCGTCGCTGCTGCTGATGCCGAACGGCGCGGTGACGTCCTCAGGAGTGGGGAGCCTGTCCATCGCCTCAAAGGATAGATCTTTGGAACAGGCTGTCATCCAGCTGCTGTTCCTTGCGCGTTCGTCCAGGAAGCCCAGGAAATCCTTCGGGCTGCTGAACGACTGACTGAATCGATCCGCGTACACTTCGTTTTTCATCTTGTTTGATACCGCCTTTCCAAATACATATTCTCAAACCCGATCACTCGGAGTCTGGACAAAAAGAGCGCTCTGATCTGAAGAATCAAATCAGGGCGCAAAATGGGCAGGCGGTGATTAAAAAAGATAATCCTCGCCTCAGCAATGCCAGCAAATCGCATGGCTCACAACTTAGGAAGCTCCAAAAGGAGAAAGAATCTAGTAAGAACAGAGATATCTTACCGCTTCCCGCTGAGGCGTTCCATAATACCCGAATTTCCCGTCCGGAGCAAAAATGCACAAAAGGAAAAGAAAACGGGCCATCCCGTCAGGCAGTACGCCGGGGAAGGCCCGTTGTCGGAAATCCTTCGGTGCGGAGATCTCAGCTACCAGTCGTCATCCAGCAGTGCGGAGAGTTCTTCCGCCTCATCGACCCAGGACGGTTCATACCGCGCGTTTTTCATGATTGCCCCGCAAGAGGGACAGTTTTCATATGGTTTTGCGCTCGACGCCCTGCATGAGGAGCAGATAAACTCATCAGGACGGAGCAGGTGCGTTTTCTGCTTCCAGTACGCCATAGTGTTATCCTTTCTGTTCGTTCAGAGGAGCCTGGCTATTCTTCTGCGGCGATCATGATATTGACGCGAGCCATTCCATAAGAAGCGAACAATACCTGTCGGTGTCTTCAGCAAAGCTCATGTGGCGGCAATCCCGGAACAATTCCCAGCGGGAGCCGGGAATCGCGTCGTGCATCACCTTTGCGATATAAGGGGTACAGAGATCGTTTCCCCCGCTCGTAATAAGAACGGGCACGTCTACTTTTCCCAGGTCATCCAACACGTCAAAATCTTTCAGCGTCCCCGTGGGCGTGAATTCGTTCGGTCCCCATGCGGTGAGGTAGCATTCATCACCATGACGCACGGGCCGGGTCAGGCATTCCTGATCATCTGCTCCGTATTCTCTGGCGGCATGTCGGGCCATATAGAAGGCTTCTGCTTTCTTATATTCCGGCGAAGAGAAATCTCCGTCTGCCACAGCCTGGCGTACGGCTTTCAGCATATCCTCCGGGAGCTGGCGCAACAGCCTTTCCTGTTCGAGTGCCCAAAGCTTTGCAGATGGTAGGGTGCTTGCAAGTATGATCCCTTTCACACCGGTATGATCATGGCGGCAGACGTATTCGAGCAGCAGCACTCCGCCCCAGGATTGGCCAAGGATGATGACTTCCTTCAAGTTCAAGGCATTCCGTATGGCAATCAGCTCGCCCAGCCACGTATCCATATTCCATAACTCAGGGTGTCCGTCAAGGAATGAATTGCCGCAGCCGATCTGATCGTAGCTGATGATCTGCCGTCCGTCTTCATCTGCCAACCGGTCAAGCACCTCAAAATAACTGTGCGTCGAACCGGGTCCGCCATGGAGCAGCAGAAGAGGCGTTTTTGTGCTATCCGGGTCCCCGACGCTCCTGTAATAAGTCTGATAGTTCAGATAGGGAATGGTCCCTTCGCGAATCTGCATTGCCATCCATTTCCTTTCCACCGATTATTGAAAAGGGAAGATTATCCTCCAAAACAGGCCAGCTGCGGATTATCGTCCTCCCAATGCCTGCGGAAAATATCTCCGGAGCTTTCAATTCTTAATACGTCTTCCAAGGGGATCTTCATCCTGTCGATCAGGATCGTATGGTGTTCTTTCGTGTCCACGTTCCAGCAAATGCCCGTTACGCTCTTGTACCTGCCTTTGACGCCGTACGCATCGTGATCTTTATCCCTGCAGGGCTCATAGTACGTGACCGAAACCTTAACGTGGTTTGCTCTTGCCATCCGACTGTTAAAAGTCAGGTTATGGAGGATCGACAGGCTTCTGGACAGTTCATCGGCATCGTCCGGCATCAGCTCAATTCTGCTTTCATACTGAACGTCTTTGGAGGCGATCGCCTCGCTGAACCCTTTCAGCGCATCAAAGGGGGCGAATATCTTCGCCCTGTGCCCGACGTCCATGCTTGGATGGCGGACCCTGAAAGGATCAAAGCGGTCGTGCTGGGGTTTTCCCTTCAGAAATACGTCCAGATAGCGGAAATCCTCCGGCACGGGCATGACCCCGATTGCATCCATGGCTTGCTCCTCCTGCCGTCAGCAGAAAGAGCGGCTATGCCTTGTGGCCGCCGATCTGCCGATTGCGTTCCAGTGTCGTTGCACCTTCCATCAGATTCATGCCTTTGAAAAGGGCATTGGCTCCGAACTTCCTGCGGACCTCCAGCATGGCACCCTGGAGTTTCCGGTCTCTTTCCAGCGCTTCATAATCCACGAACATATTCAGCTGGAAAACACCCATATCTTCCGCGACGTCGTTTGCACAGACACCCAGCCTCCGGTACAGGAGCCGGTGGTCTGTCCTGTCATCGAACTGTTTCAATAACGGGACTGTGATGATCTGCAAATTGTTGGTAAGCATCGGCAGTTTCACAGTCCCGTTGCTGTGCGTCGGATGGAGCCTGCCGTAGTAGTCTACGGCGACAGGGCCTTCGTAGCTTGGGCAGACTTCCAGACTTTTATAATCGTAGGATACCCACCAGGAGCAGCCCCTGGTGACGAGATTCTTTGAAAACAGGTCCGAGCACAAGACCTCGATCATCTCTCTGAAGGCGAGCTTTGCTTCCGGGTATTTGTACGGACGCGGGAGTACCTGCCCGTTTGAAAGACTGTGGCCTTCGGTCCTGTACGACTTGATATCCTTCATCGTGACCGGCTCTATGCCCCATGCATGGTCGATCAGGATCTCGCCGTCGATACCGAATTCCTTGTAAAACCACTCTTCATCCCACTGTGATCTCTGGGCAACGTCACCCATGGTCATCATGCAGGCCTTCTGGAGACGTCTGGCCTTTCCGGGCCCGATTTGCCAAAAGTCTGTCAGCGGCCTGTGATCCCAGAGGAGAAACTTATAAGAGTCTTCATTCAATTCGGCGATCCGGACTCCGTCTTTATCTGCGGGTCGTTTCTTCGCCACGATATCCATGGCGACCTTGGCCAGGTACAAGTTCGTTCCGATCCCGACGGTCGCGGTGATGCCGGTCGTCTTCAGAACGTCCCGGATCATGGTTATGGCCATGACGTGCGCAGCGTTTGTTCCGGTCTGTTCGGCCTCCGCACGGTATGTGTGCAGGTACGCCGTGCAGTCGATGAAGCATTCGTCGATGGAGTACACATGCACGTCATCCGGAGCAACGTATCTGAGATAGATGCTGTAGATCTTCGCTGAGATCCGTTCATACTCCGCCATTCTGGGCACGGCAATAATATAATCGACCTTTGTGCGATGTGAGAATTCATAATCCCGGATCTTCTGCTTCGCTTCGAAGAGCCTGGGCCGGCTGGGAACGCCCTTTTCCTTAAGAGAAGGCGAGACTGCCAGGCAGATAGTCTGATCGGACCGGGATGGATCCGCTACCAGAAGGTCAGCTTTTAGCGGATCCAGTCCGCGATGCACACACTCAACGGAAGCGTAATAGGATTTGAGATCAATGCAGATATATACTCTTTCCATGGTTGGTCACAGGCTCTGATGCTGCGGTACTTCCGACGGTTACTGATCAGCCGGCTCTTCCGGCGCGGACACGGTGCCCCATTTCCAGGTTGCTTCACTTCTGGGGATCAGCCTTTTGCGATCCCGCTCGGAGAAAACGATTTTTACGCCGTTCTCTTTTAGGACCCGCACATAAGCATATCCACCGTCTTCGACGATCTGACCGTCCGGGCTGATCTCGATGGAATGACCGGGAAAAGCAACCCACAGCGTCAAACCAACGATACTGACGGAGTTGTCCGGGTTGATCACCAGCTTTGAGTCGAATCCTTCGTCATGCTCGATCAGTTCTTTCACACGATGATCATAGAAGGAACTGAACGGAATCTGCCCTTTCTCCACAACGTGGCGAATATGCTCAAGCGTAATCTTCTTGCCCCAATATTCGTAGCGCATAAAGGAAGGAGACAGATATAGCTTCTCATATTTGTACGGACCGGTTTCCGTTCGGAAGTAATCGAACTCGCTGAAGTACAGAAGACCGGACAGATCGCCGAAGATCATATCCCGCCAACTGTAGGCCTTGTATGTGCCGTCTCGGAGATAGAAGGTCACATAAAGCCCGTCACCGGAATTAGTCTCCTTTTGTTCCTCGGAAATCAGCAGTACTGATGTCAGACACCTAATCACCAGATCGAACAGCCGCCTCGCCGTTTCCGGAGGGCATACATGGAACTCATTCGGGATCTTCGTGTAGTTGTTTTGGAAATAGTATGCTGAGTCGGAGTCACCACTATAGCCGGGATTATAGCCGGTCAGCAGCATTTCGTGTTTCCAATTGACGGCTACCTTCTGTATCTGAGGAGCCGTTCGGCGATCGTTTGAGCTCTGCGCCGCAGGATTGGAATTGGTGCTCATATCGTCTCCCTCCTTTACCCAAACACCGTGCTGCGTTACGCAGTGATTCCGGAAAGGTCCCTAACGGGCGTTCTATTCAGCAGTTCTCGGATCATCGCATCCTTCATGTCCGACAAGCTGCTGCCAACAGCTGCGATATTGATGTGTACGCGGTCTTCGGTCCATCCGCACAGGCAATAGGTTCCGTCAGAGCTCAGCTCCACTGTACGGTATACCGGATCCGTGCCGTCGTGGTTGACGGAAAAGCCGATCAATCTGCATTGCGTTGGTGCAGAAGGTTCCGGTACTTCAGCGGCAGCACAGTATCGGTCGCCAGACTTGAAGACGCTTACCTTGAACTGGCCCTGGCGGTAAGGTCCGGCGAACGGGCCATCCGCTGCGTCGGTGTAGTTATATGCAGAACTGAGGAAACGGCTGCCCTGTTTTAACAGGCGAACCATGAAGGCCTTCGGCATACGATAGAAGGACTCCGGGATATTCAGATGCTCGTTGTAATACCGCTGCTTATACGAATTGTACATAGGTCCTCCTTTCCTCTCTGCCCGCCCTGTCCGCCGGCCTTTGCGGCAAACCAAGGTTTGAAGTTTGCATTGACCTGAACATAGCCTTTACGGTCTTCGGCTGTCCGCATGATTAGTTTAACGGCTTGGTGATGTCCCTACGGAGGAAATCTCCTCTGGCAATAATCGGCGATCTGATGGAGTAGCCTTCCTGCTGGAGGATCCTGATCTTGAAAGAGAGCAGTTCGGGAGGCACGTTCAGCAGACTGGCAGTCCCGTAAAAGTCAAGTTGATTCTCCAGAGCCTCCAGTACATCGGAGTCCGAAAGGAGGAATTCCGCAGCGAATACGTTCGCTTCATACTCCATCGCATTGGAATTATCGAAAAACTGGATCTCATGAAAGGCGCTGATCGCGGTGCTGCTGTGAAGGTTCGCATGCGCCAGTTCGTGCACAAGAATGATGCGCTGGATATTCTCCGGCAGGTCACTGTTCAGGACGATAACCTTGCACCGATTCTTAATCACAAAGAACCCTTTGCACGATTCGGGTTCCGTGCCCATGGATGCGCGAATCACACGAATGCGCATCTCCCGGCAGATGTCGTACGGGTCATCCGTATGGTATTTGGCTTTGAGCCGCTGAGCTTCTTGCCTGATAACACTTACCTGCAATTCGATCACCTCACTCCCCGAAAACGCTGTGCCCCCAAACTACGACTTCATAATAATCGAGGTACTGTCCAATAAACAGGACACCATTGGGAGCGATTTCGAGCGGTTCGAAGGAGCACCTCACTTCCGATACTTCTTCGGAGTGAATCTGTCGTGGGCATCTTCCTTTGTCGCGAAGTACGCCTCGGTGACAGCCTGGAAGAATTTGTCCTTGTCCGCTTGGGGAACCTTGCCGCCTGCAAAGGCTGCCTGTACTCCGCGCAGGAGTTCTTCAAGATCGTCTGCCGCCTTCTTGCCGTAGGCATTATGCGCTGCCTCGACGTAGGGCGCTTCGTCCAGTCCGTAAGAGGGGTCTTCGATATTGGGAGTCAGCAGGTACGCCTGAGAAACGTGCAGAACACTGCAAAGCTTCTTCAGATTCATGCCGCGCGGCACAACCGTATCGGTTTCGTATTTGGATACGGTGCGGTTGGTTATGCCCGCAGCTGCGGCGAGTTCCTGCTGGGTCATTCCCAGGATTCTGCGCTGGTCTCTGATCTTTTCTCCGGTCGATTTCATTGCAATCTCCTCCCGGCTGATCCCGGCTGTCTTAAAACCTTCTATTGACAAGTCCGGGCTGGCCTGTTATTGTGTGGCTGCAACAGGAACGATTTTGGAATAATTAGAATGAAATTAGAACTATTTGCAGTATATCCGCATAACTCGCACTTGTCAACAGGAATTTTTAGAATGTAATTAGAACTTTGTTAGAACTATTCCGGGTGGTGGGAGTGATGATTACGGCAGAAAGAGTAATCCTGCAAGCGACCTGAACAACAGCGATGCGAGCATTGAGTGTATGCTGCCCCCATCGCTCAACGACTATGAGCAGCACCGGCGACGCCTCACGCTGGAGACTACTATTATAGATGAAATCTGCAGACGGATCGGAACTGCCTCGATCAATTTCGCCTCCCTTACAAACGGGCTGAAGATGCCGGCCCATCGGGAGATCGGGTACAAGATGCCGTCGCCAATGTATCAGTGAGGAGGAACAGAGAATGGAGAAATTCTCCGGCTATATCCGCCAGTTTGACATGGCCAGCAAGGTCACCGACGAAGAACTGGCCAACACCAAAAGCCTGCTTTCCCTTTACGGTGCCACACTTCGCCGCGCCGGACGAGGGATCGTGGAGATGGAAGAAGAATGCCTGCAGCGGCATCATAAGAACATCACCGATTTCATTGATCTGGCCATTGATTTCAATCACGAGGCCGATCGGAAGCGTATTGCCGACCGCCTTGCCGAAATGGGCCATTCCATGCAGCTGCTCGATCTGATGGACGAAGCGCTGCTGCTGGTCAAAACCGAGCCCAACGGCGGTGAAATGTACTATCGGCTCCTTTCCAAGCGTTATTACGATGCCTACTGCAGGTCCAACGAAGATGCCTTCCTGGCACTCGGAATCTCTCCCGCAACGTATTATCGGCATATCAAGAAGGCAGTACGGTGCCTGGCCGGAAATCTATGGCACGTCGTCATTCCAGACCTTGTCATCGCCGAAAAGTATAAGGCGAGAGATTCGGAAGTGAGAGTATCCTGAGAGTCAAATGAGAGATCCGGTGACAGTAAATCGATTCTGAAAAGACAGTCCAGCGAAATTGTAGTGTAGAGTTTCGGTACTTATAATGGTCTACGCTGGAGGGCGTTTAGGCTCCTTGGGTTGATTCCCAAGGGGCCTTTTTCAATGCTCTCCGCCAATAAGGGAACGGAAAAGCCGAGCGCCTGATTGCAGGTGCCCGGCTTTTTTGCTGCCCGATTTTGGGAGTAGACCGCTGTGTTCAGTGCCTATTGGGCGAGAGCGCCCCCTCCGAGCCGTTGGTTTTCGATTCAAAAAACTAACGACTTGGAGGTAAAACAATGCAGATCATTAAAATTAAGGATTATTACGGCCACTACCAGGAAGTCCCGGTCAGTGACGAACTCTTTGAAGAGTGGCAGGAGATGAAGAACGAGCACCAGCGCGGTTACCGTAAGGAATACCGTCACCGCGATAAGACTACGCTCGATGAACTCGAAATGACGACCTTCTATGCGCATGGGGAAAGCGCCGAAGACGCAGTTATCCGCGACGCTGAATATGAAGCTCTCTATGAGGCGATCAAGCGCCTTACTCCTACCCAGCAGCGCAGGATTCTGATGTTTTTTATGGAAGACATTTCGATCCGTGAAATTGCGAGGCGGGAGGGCTGCCATATGAACTCCGCACTGAATTCTATCAACGCCGCGCTGGTGAATCTTCGTAAGTTCCTCAGCGAATGAGTGTATTTCTGCGCCGGGTGAAGCGGCTGGAAGTCTGAATTCACCCGGCGCAGGCTGCATCTCTATGAGCGCGGAAAGGGTGTGACACTTTTTCAAGAGAAATCCTGAGCTCTTTGACACTAATTCAAGAAATCACGGGAAAAGACACTGTGGCACCACAAGACCTCTGAGCTTTGTTCAGGAACAGGCTCCAGCGCCGTATTCCCGCGGTTTAGGGGCGGCAGTTTCTAACGGATCTGCCTTGATTGAGGATTGGCAATGATGTATAATTTGGGCACCAACAAACTGAAGGAGGCTCTCAGCCATGCCCAGAGGGAAAAAAGCCGCAATCCCGGAGAACATAGAGGAGAAAATCGCGGAAGTTGAAAAGGAACTCGCTGATCTTACTGCCAAAGCAAAAGCCAAGAAAGCTGAACTGAAGAAACTAGTCAAGGCCAAAGAATCAGCGCTGAAGATCGCGGCTGAGAAAAAAGCTGCGGAGGATAAAGAGAAGCTGCTGAAGGCTGTTGCTGACAGTGGGAAAACGGTCGAAGAAGTCCTTGAGTTTTTGAAGAAAAAGTAAGTTTGGCCCGCTGGGGATGTGCAGTCCCCAGCGGGCTAGAGCTAATCGCAGATTGGAGATTGGTCGTATGGCCTATATGAACCGCGAGACCTTTGATATCATATATAGCAGCAACATCGACGGATTCCTGGATGATTACTTCGAGATCGATGACTACATCGCAAAGCCGGTCCAGATCCTGAATCTGAAAGGGTATAAGACCAGATTCTGCTGCAGCGGACACCCCTATGACACGGTCAACGAACTCATTCTGGAGAATGACGGAACGGATCCCCACGAACTGATGCCAGGCGTCGTTTCTGTGGAACAGTTGCCGGATGGAGCCCAAAAGGTAGTTGTTCGGCAGCCTTTAGACTGCGAGGCTTACATATCCTTCGATCCTGCCGTGACTCTGCCGGAACAGCCGCCGGAAGGCTGGTATCGTGTCCCGGACTCGATTCGCTGCAGATGGCCACACGACGATGATCCTCTGGCTTGTATGCAGCATGTTTTCAGGGCAATGTCCAGCCTGACAGAATGGGCCAATGGTCTGCCCGACTTCGAAAACAAGCCCTCTATATAGGACAAGAGCTATGGGTTATATGTGGTTCTGGATGAGGACAAGCTCAAGATCATAAGCGAAAAACAAGGCCGCTCACTGGAATGAATCCTTTGGGCGGCTGTTGTCTTTTAAAGCTTAGTCTTTCTGAAGAATGTACAGTAACCGTTGCACTAACCCAATGCTGGTGCTCCGCACGGCTTCCAGATGGTTCAGTACTGTTTTTTTATCGTCCGTACATTGCGTGATGCTGATAGAGGAACCGCCGTGAGATGCGTTATTTCGATTCTCTGCAGATTGGTCAATCATCTTGGCGAAATTGCTGCATATTTGCATGAATGCCGTATCGTGGAACAACTCTGCTCTTCCAGAATAGCCCGTCAACCGGGCAAAGTAATCACAAAACCCATTGAGTTTGCTTGGATTGACGATGTTTTGCATGAGAATCGCAAAGCTCTTATACATGCAACAGGGATTAACGGTTGTTTGAGCATTCTTTCTGTTCTTATACTGAATATAAAAACCTCGCTGGTATGAGGATTTGTCATCAAGATATCCCTGTGCAGAGGGATCAGTTATTGGTTCATTACGAAACAAGTCAAGAATGTCTGTATACTTGACGCCTTTACGAATTTCAAGTCCATTTAGCATAGTTGCGTATCCACGCCATATCAAATCGTTATAGGCATCTTCAAAGGCTTGGTAATACAAAGCTGAAATGCAACTATAATCGAATCCTTCTCTGGCATAATCATCGGATGCATATCTTGCATAGAGCATCTCAGCGGTGGTTAATGAGTCAATTGTTGAAGTAGGTAAAATCCCGCTTTTGCTGCCTAACGAAGTCAGGATACCCTGCTTTACAGCTTGATAGTCATCTTTTTGTTTTTTGCAGTTCTCCACTAGTGCCGAGCAAATTCTGCTACTCATAGAATCCAACCAGCCTGCATATTGCTGCTTCGCATCACAATCCGGAAATCTCATGATCTCAGCTCTTATTTGCTTATTATTATCAAATATCTGTTCTACGTTCTGGCTTTCGATACCCGTTACCATTCTTTCAATGGATTCCTTGAGAATAGCGGAAAATATTGAATTTCTATATGCCTCTTCTTGTGCCTCTTGTTCGGACAGCGTATAAGAGAACACACCATTCTTCTCTCTATATTCAAGCATTCCGATCTCATGTTCATCCAAATGCGCATAAACGGTATGAACTAGTTGATCATCTAGATTTAGCAAATACCGCCGATAATTCTCTATATCCTCACGACTCTTAATTTTAATGTTCCCATGTTTGTTGGACAGCAGTATTCTTAGTCCGTCGCAGAATAAGTAAATGATATTTAGCGAAACGATAATCTTCTTGGCATTTACTTCATTTTCAAGCTGGGCAATCTCTAACTCCGCATCGTTTACTTGGGTAAGCAATTCATCTATTCCCAGTGTAGGAGTATTTAAATCTGCGAAATTTGCAATATCTTTTTCATAAGCATCACTATTAAGATACTCCCTGAGTTTGGAGGACCATGATTTTCTATACAGTTCCGATACTTCAGCAGCTTCAAATGAAGCCCCTTCCACAGTAACAACATTTTTAAGCAGTTTAGTAAACGAGAGGCGTTCGATGGTTGATTTGTTCTCTTGCATATAATTGAAGACAGTAGTATAGAAGTCCTTGATCATTTCACTAAGTGAAATCCATTCCCGCTCGTTCCCTCCAAGATTCCTTTTAATGCAGGTCAATGCCAAGGAAAAAAATCTCTTCGCAGTATCTTTGCTGGGATCCAATCTAAAATGATGGAAAGACATGAAAAGGTAATTATATGTTTTGGGATTCATTGCCAGTGAGAACAAGGCAGGATGAATCCTAAACGGAGTACTCTCTTCAACAAACGCGCTTGCATATGTAGGAGCTTTATTCATCCGTTCATTTACTGCTTCAAATATCGGCATAAGAATAATGTCTTCTCCGTGAAGGGCATAGTGGCATTTCTCAATTCCGTAAAGAACGGAGTTATATTCCTGGATAGCTCTAATTTTGTCCTTTGAAGAAACTGCATCACAGATTTTGTTTATGACAAGAGCTTCCCTTTCAGACAAATCGTTAACAATCTGAAGGAAGATGTCCCACTCTCGTTCTGTTTTCTTCGATGTTTCCTCTGCAAGTCTTCTTTCTTCTTCGATTTCTGAGAGCAGCTCGATCCTTTTCTTAGATAGCGTATGGAGTCCATCAATCTCATCTTTTGTTAACTGTCTAAAGACGCCATGGGGTTTACTCTCCTCAAGCTTACCATTGAGAAAACCAAAAACCTGTGTTGACGTTCTGACTGCATCAATTTCGATTGTTAATCCCGTCTTCATTTCCATTTCTTGCGCAAGATGCAACAAATGAATCCATGCAAACATCATATTGCTCGACTTTTCGACAGGCGCATCTTGATTCAGCGCAATCTCCATAGAAAAGGCATATGCACCAAACCACATTGTTTTATCCAAAGGGGTAACTACGGGGCAAAGGTTATCAGCAGTTTGAAGGGAACCGTCGATAAGCAAATAATCCTCTGAACACTTTGCGTTGATAAGATAATTGACTTCTTGGATGTAACACTCAGGACGTTGAAGCAAGTCCAGTTCCTTAACTTTCTTACTAAAGCCAGTAAAGAACAAAAACAACAAATCCGGATTCTGCCTGAACATTTCGAGCGCAGGCTCAGCATGAGCCAAAATATCTATATCACGTCCAGCTTCTATGGAAGCGGGAAACAGTTTTTCTGTTGGGAAACTGCCGGACATTATTCTTTGATTGATAGCGTTGTCAATGATATCCATGAATGCAAACTCCTTTTGAAGTGAAACAAAGAAAATGGCACATAACCCGAAGATTACGTGCCCTGACATATGGGAGTCATTGGTTGCCGTTTCCAGCAACCGCAAACTCCTTGCAAGCATCAACCGCATGGATTGACACTCTCTCAGCTGCGTCAGGCGTCATCTTCGTGCAGAGGATGATCACGCCCGCAGCCAAGCCAAGGGCAACAACGGACTTCCAGTCGATCGTGACTACAAAGCTCATAGCACTACCTCCTTTCCAGGGCAGAGCCCCAAGAATCAATAAACGGTAGACTATGATGTTGCCCTGTCCAAGCGAGCTTGGAATAGCATAGTATAGCACGTTATTTCTGCGTGTCAACACTTTTTTGAATCAGATACGCAGAAAATTTGTCATTCTAAAACCGGAATACAGGCCAAATAAGCAGATAGCCCGAGCCGAGAATTCCCCGGTTCAGGCTATTTCTCGAACTCCGATAAGAGTGCGCTGGGGTCGGCCCAGCTGATGCGGCGATAACGGCTGCACGGCGGTGCCAGCTGGAGATGCTGACCGATGGTAGTTGCAAACCTAGGCTTGATTACGCTCCTAATGCCTGTGCAATCGTGAGTATACTAGCAGCGACCTGAATAACAGTTGTTCCAATACTCAACCAGTTAAGACTTAGTTGCTTCCCTTCTGTTGCCAGCTTAAGACCTTTTTCGGTCATTACGACTTCGTACGGAATTCTTTCACTTGAAGAGTTGAACGGTTCTATGTAGCCGGTTTGTTGTAAATATGAATAAACAGCCACTATGCTATCATGCTCTGAATAGTCAAGCACATGGTTCGGCTTGTTCTTCAAATAAACTGTGGTTATCATCAACGACCTGATCTGATCTGTCTCGAGGGGTTTCACAGTATCTGTTGGTATGATCCACCTACCACTCGTGTCCTTGCAAGCACCGACTATTCTGCCGTCCTTACAGGCTGCAGTGACTTTTGAACAATTCCAGCCAATTCCGTCACCAAAAACGCTTGGAACAACATATCTTTTGCCATAAATCTCGCACATTTTATTCTTTTTCATACATATCACCGTCATTCATCATCGTCATAGTCCTCGTCTTCGTCATCACTCTCACCATTGTCATTGAATAAATCGAAAAGTGAAAATGGCGCTCTAATCTGGCTTAACTGATACTCCATTTCCAACTCAGCAAAGTCGAGTTTTCCTGCATACCGCTCCTCCAGAAACTGAAGGACTTGAAACAAGGCCGCACCGATATAAAGTGAGTTGGCACCAGTTTTGTAATGCATGGAGTTTAATTCCTCAATTGTGAGATCAGGAATATGCCCTCCTCTACATTCGTATTTGGTGCCGTCTCTCATAAATGAAACGGGATACCGGAAAAAGAAACCGCCCCGTTTTTGCTCGTTGTGATAGAATTGCCCAACGATAGCTTCCATTATTGCAATTAAGCCAGCCATCTCATCGTTGTATTTCATGCGACCACCTCAAATCATAGTAATAAGGAATATTCCAAATGGGCCCAGGCAGATGATACCTTCATCATTTAAAATCGATTTCTTCAATAGGAAGTGATTCTCCGAGGACACTGATCACGCCGACTACCGCTCCTGCAGCAGTGTCAATTTCCGTGACCGTCACTTCCTTGACGATAATATCCTGCTTTGCATACCGTTTCTTTCCGCGCATGAAGCCGACATAATCAGATGCGGTTTTCGCATCTGAGAAATCTGCAATGAACCTGTACTTCATGGAGTTTTTATACTCGCCTATATCGGCGACGAAAATTCGATATACAGTCATGGTGTGCTCCTTTTAGTAAGATACAGACAGATTATATCGAAGTGACCCACAGGCCGTCAAGCTTGTGGGTCAACTCAGTTCTGGTGGGGGAAAGTGGATTTGAACCACTGAAGGATAAACCACCTGATTTACAGTCAGGCGCCTTTGGCCACTTGGCTATTCCCCCATATATGGTGCACAGAGCGAGACTCGAACTCGCACATCCCGGAGGACACCAGTTCCTGAAACTGGAGCGTATACCATTCCGCCATCTGTGCATTGTGGTGGGATCTTCCGGATTCGAACCAGATACGCGCAGAGCTTCAACCTGCCGCTCTACCAACTGAGCTAAGATCCCATTAGTGTCCGCGGCCGGATTTGAACCGGTGACTTGGCGCTCCAAATAGGAGCGATGCTCTGCCAGACTGAGCTACGCGGACATGGTGGTGCGCTTTGCGTGGCTCGAACCCACGACCTGCAGCTAAAAGGCTGCTGCTCTACCAACTGAGCTAAAAGCGCATATGGTGCACAGGGCGGGTCTCGAACCCGCAATCCACAGAGGGACCAGGTCCTTAGCCTGGCGCGTATTCCAATTCCACCACCTGTGCATATTGGCGCTGCGAGAGCGATTCGAACGCCCATGGGCCGTGAAGCACCGCCTCCTTAGCGGGGAGGTTCCTTACCAAATTAGGATATCGCAGCATGTTATTTTGGCGCAGGACGGAGGTGTCGATCCCCACAACATCACTGTTGCCCACGGTTTTCTAGACCGGTTCCGAGGCCGCCCGGAATCATCCTGCATTATGGAGGTCCCGGTCCGAGTCGAACGGACGATCACGGATTTGCAATCCGCAGCCTTGCCTCTTGGCCACGGGACCATATGGCTCCGGGTTGAGGATTTGAACCTCAACGCATCGGGTCAAAGCCGATCGTGCTGACCGTTACACCAACCCGGATTATGGTGCACGAGGTGAGACTCGAACTCACAGGCCCTTCCGGGCTCCGGTACTTGAGGCCGGCGCGTATACCTGTTCCGCCACTCGCGCATGGTGCTTGCGAAGGGAGTCGAACCCTTAAGCCAGTAT
>JAEEGI010006329.1_pt1 | contig 26772 bp, 25 predicted proteins | sample 8958751 | NCBI WGS metagenome assembly JAEEGI01 (sample SAMN16246545, study PRJNA631951) | gut metagenome | biome: gut microbiome; feature: rumen; material: KS-attached | host: Bos | place: Iran: Karaj | collected 2018-10 | reverse complement strand
TGGATAGCAGTCGGGCATCCCAATGCACACGGTTCATCATTTCCCTGACAATGTCCAACGAGGTTTTGGCAATCAATCGGTCGTGTTTTACAAATAGCGTTTCCATAGCAATATCTTTATTTTGCCTGCAAAAATACAAAATTGTTGGTTATAGGCAACATTTTTTGCAAAAAATCGTTGGTTATAGACAACACTTTTCATCAAAAACTGTTGGTTACAGGCAACAGGTTCATGTTTTCCTTATTTTATCACTATGGATTTGGTCATCGCTGTGTTACCGTTTTTGTTGGTGACAAGCAGGAAATAAAGTCCTTTTGGCATACCAGACAAACTGATGTCGTTGCCTTCGCCAAAGGTCTTGACCATTTGACCTATAGTGTTATAAACCTGCACTTTGGCAACTACCACACCCACAATATGCACTTCGCCATCTGTCGGGTTAGGATACACCTTGACCAAAGGTTTTTCGGACAAGTCTTGAATACGCGTCAGGTCGTCGCCAGTAGTCCAGTTTTCAGGAAGGCTATTATCGCTGTCTAAATCCTTTAGTTGGAGGTAGGGACCTTCGCCATCGGCTTCCACGGGCCATGGTAGGCTGTCGGAGTAATGCACTTGGTCGATGATGTTACCCCAAGCATCGGCCAAGACGAGGTTTTCCGACTTGTTGGAAAGCTTGCGCGTGTATTGTCCGAAAGGTATGGTGTTGTAATACTCCGTGAACATCAACGAATCGGAGCAAAGCACAAGGGCTTGTCGGCCAGCGAGATGCGAACCAGCGGGGAATTGATAGGAGATGCCCAACTCACGGAAATACACACCTGTCAAGTCAACTTCTTCGTCGCCGTTATTGGTGATTTCAATGAACTCAAATAGGTCGCCGTCGATATTCCACCAGTCCATGGGATGATAGTGGATTTTGGAGATGACCAACGGTGGCAAATCGACATCGGTACAGCCTTGGTAAGTGCCAATGTTTTGGTTCAGCCAATTGATACGCAGCTGGATCCAGTTTTTCATGTCTTCAACATATTGGGCATGTTGCGTCATTTGGTTCCAGCGTTGGTTGTCGCGGGGAATGGCTTCAGCGATCAGTGCATCGATTTCGTCAATGCGATTGCAAACGAAGTCGTAATTCAAAGGTTGTCCAGGTTCGGTCAGTTCAAACCAACGTTTGGCCAAATAGCAACGGAATAGGTCAGTGTCAAACAGGTCTTTCCAAAACTTCGGTCCAGTGTTATCTTGATTACTGAACTGCCACACATCGTAACGGCTGCGGTTGCCAAAGGCATCGTAACCGAAGGCGAGGTTGTAGTCCCAAACGGGGCCCGCCCTAAGCTTGCCCATCCTGTCCTTATGGAAGAAAGTACTTAATGAGTACACGTCGACATTCGAGGAGTATTCTGCAATCAACATGAAGTCGACAAAAGACGGAATGTCGATGACTGAAGTAATGCCTGATGACGAAGTGTTGTGTTGATTGGCAACCGAAGCGAGGTTATTGAACACACTGCGGATGTAATTGTTTTGTGCGTTGGTAATATCGGCAGGCTTGGGATAATGGTGGATGAAATCCGTGCTGTTGCCCCACCAACCGCCACCATAGCCTTGCATCGTCCAAGCCACAGGGTCGCCGCCAGTGGTCTTGTCAGCTTTGGTGATATAGCCGCCCGTCACTTCAGGATATTGGTTGCAGGTCTGGTCCATCTTTTCGATGTTGACGCGCCCTTTGTCGGGTTTGATTTTCTCCATGAAGGCATAGAGCCCCTTGTAATTGCCGTTGATCACCACTTCGCAATACACGCTGCGTGATGCATATTGTCCGAGACGGTTCGAGAGCTCGTAGGCTAGCACGTCACGCATTCCCGTTTGGTCGAAAGCCAAAGAATTGAGTACCCAGTCGTTCTCTGCCGGCATACCCAAAATGCTGACATTTCTATTAGTGATATCGTCGTCCTCGCGGGTCTCAACGGCATATGGCTTCTTGTTGAGCATAGTCTGTGAGCTGCTACCACGACGTTCGATGCCAATGCGCCCGTCATAGTTGAGGAACTCGGGGTTGTCAATGTCGCTCATGTAGTTGCGCGAGCCATCCTGGTGCCAAATGATTTTCATCGTGCCTGGCACCTTCGGTTCGTCAGGGATGTTGGCCCCACCGTCGGTCTCGATGACCACGATGGGCAAGTTGCTGTCGGTGAAAGTCTGCGCCGTGACCCTCAACGATAATACTATCAACAAAAATGCTATGATGTTCTTTTTCATCGCCATACTTATTTCCAGAATTGCCACCATTTTTTCTGTCGGCCTTCCACGACTCGAGCATAGCGATTTCTCGATTTTCGCAGGGTGGAGAATTTAGTGACAGAACCCGCAGAGGGACCTTTCAGAGTGGTGATGGACGACCGTGCGGCAATAAAACCATTTTCATCAGTGTCGTCGATGCCACCATATTTGTTCTTCTTCGAGGCATAGATGATGACATTGTCGATATACCAACTGGTGACATAAGCCCCATGTCCAGTAAAATAAAGGCAAAAATGAGGCTCCTTGCTCGGCCATTCTTCCATGTCGAAGGTTAAGAGATACTGACTTTGGGCGATACTGCCCAACAAAGTATCTTCCCAAATGCTTTCCCAATCCTCGCCGTTTTCAGAGATGCCAATGCCGATTTGGGCGTTCAGTTTGCCATTGGTCGCTTCAAGGGCATGGTTGAACTGAAAGTTGATGTAGTCGTATTTCCCCAACTCTACGATAGGCGTAACGAGGCGGGTAGTACCTTCAAAGTTGAAATCGGGATACATCTGCATCTCATGTGGCTTGCATCCGGCAAAAGTGGTATTGGAGATGTACCACACCACCCAGTCGTCACCTTTCGCGTCCCAACCCTCTTCGAGCCAAGGGTTGAAGAAGCCCTCACACAACATCACATCACCCTGCTGGGCAAAGAGCGGCAAAGTGAAGATGATAGTAAGCAGTGTGAGTAAACGATGTTTCATCCAACCTCTTGATTTTGGGACAAAAATAGGAAAAATCTTAGACTCTATTCTTTTAAGTGGCTATTTTCTTATCTTTGCGGCATAAACAAACATTGGGCTTAGGGACAAAACCCTACCCAAAACCGTCATTGCGGGCTTGACCCGCAAATCGAAGATTCGACGGAGTCAATCTCCTGCGCTAAAGGATTACGTCTTCGAGCGAAGGAGATGGCGGATATTCCTCCGCCATGACGGTAAAGGGTGCGGATTTTGTGTCACGGCTCACATAAAGCAAAACACAATGCCAGCAAAAGAAAAAACCGCCTTTTTCTGTAAGGAATGCGGGAACGAGTCGCCGAAATGGTTTGGGAAATGCCCAGCCTGCGGTGCGTGGAACACCTGCGTGGAAGAGACTGTCGTCACGGGAAAGGACAGCAAATCGGTGAAGAAAAACGTCGGATTGGAGATGGACAAAGGTCTGCCCATGCCCATCAACGAAATCGGCAACGCCAAGGAACAGCGTATCATTCTCCCTTATGAAGAACTCAATCGCGTGTTGGGCGGTGGCTTGGTGCTTGGCTCTTTGACCCTTGTGGGTGGCGAACCTGGCATTGGCAAATCGACTTTGCTCTTGCAGACGGCCTTGCAACTTGCTGGTAGAAAGGTGCTTTACATCTCTGGCGAGGAGAGCCAAAGCCAAATCAAGATGCGGGCCGAGCGCATCGGCATCCACAATACCGACTGCCTCATTCTCACTGAGACCAACACACAGGAGATTCTGAAGCACTTCAAGAACGTGCAGCCCGACATCGTGGTCATTGACTCCATACAGACACTCGAATCGCCATACGTGGACGCCACAGCGGGTAGCCTCTCGCAGATTCGCGAAACTGCCGCCGAGATGAACAAAATCGCCAAGGCCTATCAGGTGCCGGTGTTCCTCATCGGCCACATCACCAAGGACGGCAGCATCGCTGGACCGAAGATCTTGGAGCACATCGTCGACACGGTGTTGCAGTTTGAGGGCGACCGCCACTATGGCTTCCGCATCTTGCGCACCATCAAGAACCGCTTCGGCTCTGCTTCGGAGCTGGGCATCTTCGAAATGAACGCCACAGGCCTCCGCGAGGTTACTAACCCCAACGAGATATTGCTTTCACAACGTGATGAAGAGGTAAGCGGCATCGCTATCTCCGCCACGATGGAAGGTCAACGCCCCATGCTTATCGAGACCCAGGCTTTGGTGAGTAGTGCAGCCTACGGCACACCACAACGCTCCGCCACAGGTTTCGATATCCGCAGGATGAACATGCTGTTGGCTGTGTTGGAGAAACGCGCAGGCTTCAAACTTTCCATAAAAGACGTGTTCCTCAACATCGCGGGTGGTCTCCGCGTCGATGACCCTGCCATTGATTTGGCCGTCATTGCCGCCATATTATCCTCGAATGCCGATATTCCTATCCCCTCGCGTTATGCCTTTGCCGCCGAGGTCGGACTTTCGGGCGAAATCCGCGCCGTCACCCGCATCGAAGCACGCATCGCCGAAGCCGACAAGCTCGGTTTTGAGAAGATTTTTGTGTCAAAATACAATGCCAAAGGTCTGGATACAAAGCGGTTTAAGATTCAGGTTGTGCCAGTGGCTTCAGTTTATGAGTTGGGTGGGGAGTTGTTTGGGTAAGCTGTAGCAAATTTGTAATTCTATGATTTTTCGTGATTTGCTGGTAAAAAATGGCATTATGATAAAAAATGATTATTTTTGCAGAAAAATACTGAATTATGCCTGAGATTAGCAGTTTTTACGGAATCATTATCTACATGTATTACAAGGAGCATCAACCACCTCATTTTCATGTGTGGTATAATGAGTATCAATGCGAGATTACCATCAAAGATGGTATTATTACAGGCCAATTGCCGCGTCGCGCGGCCCGTTTGGTTTTTGAATGGCTCGATTTGCATTACGATGAACTGATGGAAAACTGGAATCGTTCAGAACGTAAAGAGGCATTACAGAAAATTGAACCTTTGAAATAATCACATTATGGAGGAAAAACCATTATTCATAAAAGTAACCAAAGCGGAATACATCAAGGATTATATTCTTCGTCTTACTTTTAATGACGGAATAGTGAAACTTTGTGATTTTCTTCCATTAGCTCAAGAAGGCATCTTCCAGAAACTGAAAGACTTGGATTACTTCAAAAACTTCACGCTCGACCCTTGGACGGTAGATTGGAACAATGAAATCGGTTTCGCTCCCGAGTTTTTGTATGAGGTCGGAACCGCAGCATAATTCTTTGTAATGACCACAAACACTAATACTGAAAAAATCATATTAGGTATCGACCCGGGCACAATGGTAATGGGCTACGGTGTGATCCGTGAGCAAGGCAAGAAGTTGGAACTCATCACGATGGGGGTCATTAACTTGAAGAAGCTGGCAAATCAGGCATTGAAGTTGAAGATGATTTTTGAACGGGTGCTGGAAATCATCAACGAGTATCATCCTGATGAGTTGGCTATCGAAGCCCCGTTTTTCGGGAAGAATGTGCAGTCGATGCTGAAGCTGGGGCGTGCCCAAGGCGTGGCCATGGCTGCTGCCCTTTATCGCGACATCCCCATTTTCGAGTACTCGCCAAAGACCATCAAACAGACCATCACAGGCAACGGCAACGCCTCAAAGGAACAAGTGGCCAAAATGGTGCATTTCATCCTGAAAACAGAAGAGAACCCGCAGTTTTTCGATGCCACCGATGCCGTGGCCGCTGCTGTTTGTCATTCCATCTCGAAGGGTAAGGACGTGAATTACACCAAACACACTACCGAGAAAGCCAAGGCGCATCGCCGTCCCGACTGGAGCCAATTCATCGCTGAGAACCCTGACAGGGTGCAGCGGTAATCAAAATGGAATAGAATTTGTGGAAAAACACTCACTATAAACTCGAATATTCATCAATAAAAACAAAGTAAAATGATTATTACCATCCTGTGTATCACCATCTTGGCATACGCCATTGCAGGTAAAGACATCAACGGTTTGCTTGACAAACTGAAGAACGTGGATTGGAAATCCAAGACCTCCAATATGCTGGGCAAGATAGGCACGTATGCCAAAAAGGCAGGTCGTGTCGCCACCAAACCGTTGCTCCAGCTCTACTATGTGCTGACCATGGGCGAGACCACCACGCTTGAGAAAGCCCTCATTGTAGGTGCCATCCTCTATACCATCTTGCCTTTCAGCTTGATTCCTTATAAGGCCCACAAAATCCTCGGTCTGCTCGACGAAGGCCTGGCCGTGCTTTATGTGGTGAAGAAGGTGCAGCATAAGATTACACCTGAAATCAACGCAAAGGTGGAAGAGACTCTGAATCAGTGGTTTGGTCCAGAAGAGGCTGCACAAACTGCTGAGGCAGCTGAGTAATTTGTAGGATTGTAAAAAAATGCCTGCCTATGTCATTCCCTCGGGAATCTATAGGTAGGCATTTTTTGTTTAATAGATGGTTTTCTTCAAAAATCGCCCGTCTATAGATTCCCGCCATCGCACTTGTCGGCGCTGGAATGACATAGACGGGCGATTTTTGTTTGTCTTTTAAAGCTCTGAAGACAAGTGGTAGCGTCCGCTACCGTAGGTCTTCACCTCGTAGCCGTTTGCAGTAGGCAGACAAACCTCAGCCGTGGTATTGGCCGGAATGACGAAGTCCCATTCAAAATGGTTGCCTTCACGTTTCCAATTGCTTTCGATGCGACCTGAAACGGAATTATATGTGCAATTCACAAAGTCCAGTCCCTCAATAGGATAGGGCTTGAGTTGTATCTTGCTGTAGCCAGGCTCCAAAGCGCGGATGCCGCCGAGGTATTCGTATTCCCAGAGGATGAGATCGCCGAGCAGCATCACATGGTTTCCGGAGTTCATGGCGGGGTCGGCGGTGTTGCCGTTCCAAAGTTCCCAAATGGTGGTAGCGCCGTTGCGGTACATATAGCCCCAACTCGGATAAGTGTCGTTGGAGGCAATCTTGAAAGCGAGGTCGCCGCGACCATATTCCGTTAAGCAACGCATCAATTGCTGGATGCCGACCACTCCTGTGGAGACATGACCGCCACATTCGTTCTCGGTCTTGTCGACAATGCTGGCCAGTACCTTGTCTTCTAAGCCTTTAGGAACCATCCCAAACCACAAAGGTAAGATGTTGGCGGTCACTGTGTTGTTGGCATAAACGCCCGTCACTCGATTGAAATACTTATCATTAAAGGCCACGGTAGCGGTGGTGATTTCTTGTTGGAAGAAGGTCACATCTTCATCAAGACCTAACACCTCGGCGAACTTGGCCAGCTTGCCGCAGAGGTAGCAGTAGAAAGGCGTAGAGAGTACTGTTGCATCGGTGATACGAGTTGGGTCGCTGGAGTGGATGAGTTCGAGGCTTTCGGGCGGCATACACCAGTCGCCGTAAGTGTCGCGCGGCATGAGGCCGCCTCGCATGTAGTCGTTCTTCATGTGAAGGATCCATTTCTTTAAGGCATCGTAATGCTCGCGGATAGGCCCTTCGTCGCCGAAACGGGTATAGAGCATGTCAGTGGCGGTGACCACAGCTCCTGGCCAAGTCATGTTGTCGGTGTAGCCACGCCAATAGGGTGGGATGACATTGGGCAGTGAGCCATTGTCCCATTGGCAGTCATCGGCATCGGTGAGCCATTTGGCGTAGAGCTGATGGTTGTCGAAGATGTACGACTCGCCGTAGTTGCCCGTGGTGCGGTCTCCGGTCCAGCCCATGCGCTCGTCGCGTTGCGGGCAGTCGGTGGGCATGGAGCGGTAGTTGCCACGGATGCCCCAGTAGGCGTTGTGGTACACCGCGTTGATGATTTCGTTGGAGGTCTCAAACGAGCCCGTGACAGGCATCTCATCGTAGATGACCCAGCCTTCGAAGTCGTCCAAATTGGGTGTTTCGCGCAGGCCTGAGAGTTCTACGTAGCGGAAGCCGTGATAGATGAACATTGGATGCCAGTTTAGTGTAGAGTTTAGAGTTGAGAGTTTAGAGTTGTTGGCAACGATGTAATGGTCAGTACATTCTGCGCCACGGAGGTTGGCGGTGTAAAGTGTGCTATCAGGGGTAAGTAGTTCAGCAAAACGTAGGGTGATGACGTCGCCAGGTTGTTGTCCGCGCGCTTTCATGTCGATAAAGCCGACCATGTTTTGGCCCATGTCGAGGTACCATTTGTCGCCTTTTTGGAACAGGCTGATGGGTTTCAGCTTCTCCATCACGGTGATGTTGGGGTTAGGCTGGGCGGAAAGTTGACCTTCGGGGGCTTCTACGAGTTCGGCCTGGAGCCAAGAAGAGGCGTTGTATCCAGCGGTATTCCAATCGCCGAGGTCGAAGTTTTCGTCGTAGGTCTCGCCGTCCCATTCATTGGCGGTACGGATAGGGCCTCGGTTGGTGATTTTCCATGTCTCATCGCTGACGATGGTCTCCTTTTGACCGTCCTTGTAAGTCACCTCCAATTGCAGCAGTAGCCGTGGTGTACCAAAGCCAAACGCATTTTCAGTGCCGTCCCAGTTGGGGTTTTTGACATCGTAGCGGATGGTCGTGTAGCGACCACCTTCGAGGATGATGCCCATGGCGTTGTCGCCTTTCTGGAGCATCTCGGTTACGTCGTAGGTGTTGAAATACACGCGTTTCGAGTACCAGGAAAGGGTAGGCTTCAGCAGTTCCTTGGGTGCGATTTCGTTGCCATTGAGGTAGGCACTATAGACACCCATGCCGCTGACATACAGCCTCGCCTCGCTGACCTCGCCTTTGAGTGCAAAGTCCTTGCGAAGGTAACGGGCTGCCAAACGGGTATGACCTACCAAAACATCGTCCTCAAACTCACGGCCAATCCATTTTGCTTGCCAATCCTCTTGGTTCAACAGACTGATTTCAAACAACTTGACCTCGCTCTCGATTTTGGCTTTCTTTCCGCCTTTGGCTGTGATGGTCGTGATGACTTTCCAATAGGCTTTGTTGCGGCTTTGGAGTTCTTTGCCCGCGTAGGGGATGTAAAGCATCTGGTTGGATGGAACTACGCCCGAATCCCAAAGGTCGCCGATGCTGTTTTGGGCATTTTCGGAAGTAGTTGCCACGATGATGCGGTAGTTTTGTTGCACCACCTCGTTTTCTAAGGTCTCGTAGTTCCAACTGAAACGGGGCTGGTTTGTGGCCAAGGCTTGTTCGTGGAATTGTTGCTCTACATTGGGGTTGGTGATGATGATATCCAGCGAACCATTACAAGCCATGAGACCTATTAAGGCAAATAGGTAAAAAAAATGTTTCATAGAAGTCCTATTTGATCTTGAAAAGCTACTTATTTTCCTTATCACCCAACGCGATGAGCAGCAACAGGGCAACGATAGGATTAATGAAAATGGAGAGTAAAAACCATACCAATCCATGTCTCCCTTTCTTTTTTGCCACCAAGGCGACACAGGTGGGGATAAAGAGTAAATAGGCAAGGGCGATCGCCACAAAAATGCCCATGAAGATCGGCATCCCTTCGTTGAATAAGTAATTAGTTATTTCCATAGTGATGTTGTTTAGGTTATTCTTTACATTCTTGTTCTGGCTTCCAGACAAACAATCCCACAGCTCCAGCAAGCGTCCGAATCAGTTCAAGCAAGTCATCGGAAGGAGCGTAAACGGTCATGTGGGTATCGTCGCGCCCAAGGGTAATAAGGGCTTCGGAGGCTCCAACAAGCACACATAGTTCATTTTGGTTGTCTTTGATATGACTGTCAAGCAGTTCAGGCTCAGGATTGGCGATGCCTTCCGTGTCGCCGTCAATGAAAAGCTGTATATCATAAAAGCAATACAATTTCAACAGGATTTCGGAAAACTGCTCACGCAGAACGGCATAATGCGATGGCTCTAGATAATACTCCTCCACAGCAAAGAATCTTCCACCACCTTTCTCTGGCACTTGTTTTGGGAGGAAGTCTACTATCCAATATTCCTTATCGAAGAATGATTCTATCATGTCGATATGATTTTTTTCATTTTCACAATCCAAACGTATCCGCCAGCTCCTGCATCTGCGCCTCACTCATGCCTTCGGGCTCGAAGCCCATGCTGCGGGCGCTCATATAGATCTGCGCGGCCTTGTTGAGCACATCCACCTGGTCGAAGGCAGCCATGATGTCGGTGTCGACGGCAAACACGCCGTGCTTTTCCCACATCACCACGTCGTAGCCTTCGACAAGGGTTTTGAGTGTGGCTTCGCCAAGGGCTACACTCGAAGGCAACAAATAGGGTACGATGCCCAAGCCCTTTGGACAGAACGCCCGTGTTTCAGGAATCATCGACCAGAGGATTTGGGTTAGCGTGTCCTTTTCCAAGAAGGGCAGATGATGCGTCATGGCCACCAACTCGATGGGATGGGTGTGGAGCGAGGCCTTGTAGGGGGAGCCTTTGCCAATCAGGTAATTGTGAACGCTGAGATGCGAAGGCAACTCCGAGGTGGGCATCACGGGCTTGTCGGCGATGATTTCGTAATGAGCGCAGTCGTCGAGGATGCGGATTATGGAGCCGTTGTCCATGGGCCAGCGGGCCAAGTCGCGCATGCGACGGTTGGTGCCTTTGCAGAAGAAATAGCAGCCTTTCAGATGGGGCAGTGTGGTCCCGATGGATTTGGCTTCACTTAGGGCAGGCAAGGCTCGCATTTCATCATCCACGCAATCAGTGATATTGATGGTGATGTTCCCGCCGTTACGTTCGGCCCAGCCTTTCTGCCAGAGGTAGCCGGCCACCTCCGCGACTTGTTGTATTTGTTTAGTAATCGTCTCCATAGCGTTCTTTGGTTATTTGGTTAAGCGACTTGCCTCGGGTGTTGGGACAGCCGATGACGCCCACGATCAACGAGATGAGCAGTAGCCCGATCATGCAATAGGCGGCCACGGTGAAGCCTTCGCCGTTTTCGCCATAGATAAAGGTGAAGATGAGTCCCCACAAGGCCGAAAGCCCCCTGACAACAAAGAACATCAGCCCTTGTGCGCCGGCGCGAAACTTGGCGGGGAACAACTCCGAACCCCATAAAGCGTAGAAGATCTGCACCGACATACCACCTTCGATGCCCCACAGGATGGTGAACAGCCACAATCCAGCAGTACCATTCACGCCGACGGCCACAATAATGACCCACGCGCTGATAGCGAAGAGCAGGCCTAAGATGTAAATCAGTTTGTGACTGGTCTTGTCGATGACTTTGGAGAGCAGGAAGGTAACGCCCACGATGATGGCCCATTGGATGCAGTTCATCCAGTTGGCTTGTTCGTTGCTCACGCCGCCCGCTGTTTCATAGATGTGCGGCTGGAAGAAGCCCAAGACCGAGGCCACGAGATTCCAAGTGAGGTAGATGACAGCCAAGAAACAGGCGGTCTTGATGGCGGTTTTGTTGGAGAACAACACCTTGAAGGCGTGCCATAGTCCAGTGTCTTCGCCTTTGGCCTTGGCGACCTCTTGGCTGGCCTTCCATTCGGTGCTTTCTTCCAGTTTGCGCTGCAGGTTCCATGCGATGAAGGCCACAACCAGCAACGAGAAAAAGACGATACGCGAGCTGAACACATTGACGGCTGCTTGGGACAAGTCGGCACCGCCAAAGGAGTGCGCTATGCGTTCCACCCAACCGAATAGGTAGCCGTCGGGGGCGAAGAACATGCCCAACAGCAGGATGATCATTGGGCCAAAGCCCCATGACATCTGTGAGATGCAGATGTTACGACCGCGTTTGTCGTTTTCCGAGCTCTCGGAAATGTAGGTCCATGAGGCTGGCACGCCGATGCCTACCGAGATACCCGTCACCAGGAATCCAGCTAGCAGCATCGGGAAGCTGACGGAGAGCATGATGAGCAGCACGCCTACCATATACACAAGCAGGTTGTAGGTGTAGATGAACTTACGTCCGTATTTGTCGGCCAAGAACCCACCGATGATGGCACCAAGAGCGGCACCCAAGCAGTTGGCGCTAATGAAGTTGAGCCAGCCGAGATGCACCTCGGTAAGGCCCAGGTATTTTTGCCATAGCGTCAGGCCGCTGGCACCAGCGACGATGGCACCGGCATCCAGGTAGTTGGTCAACGAGACGGCTATGGTGCTTTTTAGGCTTCCTTTATTCATTGTTGTTTCTATTATTGCAAGACATGAGACCGAAGAAACACTAACTAAAACCCTTAACCGTCATGGCGGAGGAACATCCGCCATCTTCCAAGCACGAAGACGAATCCTTTTCGCTCGGGAGATTGCGGGTCAAGCTCGCAATGACGGTAAAAGCAGTATTGTGTGTTTCTCGGTTTCATGTCATATTATCTTTTTGACGTTACTTCTTTTTCATATTGCTGTATCCTTCCGATAAACTCCTCACCGACAGGCACATCGTTCTTCAAATTGAAGTAGTCGTAAACGGCCCCAAAGGGCAATGATTTCATCTCCTCTAGCAAGGCTAGTTTCTCGAAGCCTTGACCGTTGTCTTCGTATTGTCGCAACAGTAGCAGCGGCTCCAACAGGGCTTGCAACAGGCATTTCTGTGTGGCGCGAGTGCCGATGAGGTAAGCGCCAATGCGGTTGATGGACGCATCAAAATAGTCGAGACCGATATGAGCGCGGTGGAGGGCTTCAGCGCGGACGATTTCCTTGAAGAGGTCGAGGATTTGGTCGTTCATCAGGGTGACATGGTCGGAGTCCCAGCGGATGGGACGGCTGACATGCAGCATCAGTTCAGGCACATAGAGGAGCAGCGAAGAGACCATATCCGACACATTCTCGGTGGGCTCGTAGTGACCTGTGTCGAGGGTGTAGATGACCTTCCGGGTGGCGCAATAGCCGGCATAGAAGTCGTGCGAGCCGACGGTGAAGCTCTCCAACCCGATGCCAAATAGTTTGGCCTCGACGCAGGATTTCATATCGGGCAGGTCTTCAGCGAGGATCTCATCCAACGAGGCGGCCAACAGCTCACGGTACCGTTTGCGTTCTATGGTGAGGTCTTTCAGACCATCATGCACCCAGATGTTCATGATGCAAGGGTCGCTTTGCGCCTTGCCCATAGCATCAGCGATGCGACGACAGCGTTTGGTATGTTCAATCCAGAAGGCGCGGATAGCAGGGTTGGGGTGGGCGAGGCTTAAGTCTCCACTCTTGGGGTGACCAAATGAGGTGGAGTTGAAGTCGAGCTTCATGTCGACCGATTTTGCCCAGTCGATCCAACTCTGGAAGTGTTCCACGCCCACTTGGTCGCGGTCGACGAACTTGCCGCCGAAGTCGCCGTAGATCTCATGCAGGTTGACGCGTTGTGTGCCAGCGAGTAGTGTGTTGACGAACTCGAGGTCGGCGCGCACCTCATCGATGGTGCGGGCGCGGCCAGGGTAGTTGCCTGTGGTCTGGATGCCGCCCGAGAGGCCAGCTTGGCTCTCGAAGCCCATCACGTCGTCGGTCTGCCAGCAGTGCAGCGAGATGGGGGTTTTCTCGAGGGTGGCGATGGCTTGCTCGGTGTCGATGCCGAGGGCGGCGTAGCGTTCTTTGGCTAGGGTGTAGGAGGTTAGGATATTGTTTTCGTTCATGACTGTTGTGTTAGGCCCGTAGGTCGCGACCTACGGTTAATGAAGTTATGTCCCTTCGGGACAGGGGGTAAACGTTTTAGCTTCAACGTTCTCTGCTATTATTTGGCGCATCGCCCAGCGGTCGCTGACCAACCCTGCTGCCTTAGCCTGTACCATCAGGTTGCCGATGGCGGTGGCTTCGGTTGGACCAGCCACCACGGGCATTCCGATGGCATCAGCAGTCCATTGGTTGAGCAGGTCGTTGGCCGAGCCGCCACCGATGATATGTAGCTTTTCGATGGGGAAGGGTGCCAACTCTTTCAGCATATCGAGCACCTCTTTGTAACGCTCGGCAAGGCTGTGGTAGATGCAGCTTAACATCTTTGCATCATTGGCAGGTGCAGCGAAGCCATTGTCAAATAAGACATTGCGGATTTCTTCCTCCATGTCGGTGGGATGCGCAAAACGTGGGTCGTCAGGGTTGATGCGGCCTGCATAGGCTTTTGCGGATTGCGCCATTTCGGTCATCTCCGCATAGGTGTAGTCTTTTCCTTGGGCCTGCCATTTCTTGCGGCATTGCTCCACGAGCCACATGCCAGTGATGTTTTTCAGGAAACGCGTGGTGCCTTCGATGCCGCCTTCGTTGGTGAAGTTGAGTCGTGCCGAAGTCTCGTTGATGATAGGCTCGTTTGTCTCGATGCCCATTAGGCTCCACGTGCCGCTGTTAAGGTAGGCAAAACGCTCGTTCTCCGCGGGAACAGCAACAACGGCCGAAGCTGTGTCATGACCTGCCACAGCCACCACAGGCACCTCGCCCAAACCAGTTTCGTTGGCGATGCTGTAACGCAGTCTTCCCACCACTTCTTCAGGTTGAACTCTATCGGGTATTTGGTCTTGGCTTAGACCCACTGCCGACATCAGCGAAGGCTCAAATTGTTGCGTCTTCTGATTCATTAGGCCAGAGGTGGAGGCGATGGTGTATTCGCACACCTTGCCACGTGTCAGCAGGTAGGCGAGCAGGTCGGGCATGAAGAGGATCTTCTTGGTATGTTTGTAGGCCACACTACCTTCTTCGGCTTGGGCATACATCTGGAAGACGGTGTTGAAGTTCATGATTTGGGTGCCAGTGAGGGCATAGAGCTTTTCGTGTGAGACGGTCTTGAAGAACTTCTCAGGAATGCCGTCGGTATAGGGGTCGCGGTAGGCGCGGGGCAAGCCCAGTAGCGTGCCGTCATGGCCGATGCAGCCGAAGTCGACGCCCCAGGTGTCGATGCCGATGGAATCCAGCGGGATATGGCGTTGGCCCAATTCAGTCAGGCACTTCAGGAAATGCTCGTAGATGCCGTAGACATTCCAATAGTACTTTCCTCCGATTTCAAGGGTCTGGTTGGGGAAACGATAGACCTCTTCCATGCAGAATCTTCCCTCAGCAAAGGTGCCTAAGATAGCCCTTCCGCTGGTGGCACCACAGTCGAAGGCGAGGAAACGATAGTGCTTGTCCATGGTTGTTATCTTAGAACACCATCACGGCACCACCGCCTTTGGCGAGATGCACTTTCACCTTGTTGCCCCATACCTGGGCTTGCTCCGAAACATAGTCTTTGGCCGCGCGGTTGGCGTTGGGACCGTCGCGGAAGATGTGTCCCGACTTTGCGCCAAACTTGGGCAGCACGCCGAGGTCGATTTCGATGTCGCGTTCCTCCCAGTTGGTGATAGCACCGACATACCAATGGAAATCCTTGCGACGGGCGATAACCAGGTATTCACCCACTTTGCCGTCCAAGACTATGGTTTCGTCCCAAGTGGTAGGCACACTAGCGATAAATTGGGTGCATTCTTCTTCCCTAATGTAGTTGCTCGGGCTATCGCAAAGCATGTTGAACGGTGACTCAAAAATCACATATTCAGCCAGTTGGCGGCATCGTGTGCCTTGGCTCATGGGTTCTGTGTAGATGGCCGCAAAGTTGTTCTTGTTGGCATTCTTCATCGCACCTTGCGTGTAATCTAACGGACCGGCCAGCATACGGATGAAGGGGATGGTGACTTCGTTGAGGACAAGGTCGCTTTCGTTGTCCCACTTGGCCTGTTCCAGACCGTACACACCCTCGTGGTTGAGCACGTTGGGGTAGGTGCGGTTGAGTCCCGTGGGCTTGTAGGCACCATGGAAGTCGATGAAGAGATGATATTTGGCTGCCATCTCCGCCATGCGGTAGTAAAAGTCGACCACCAACTGGTCGTCACGGTCCATGAAGTCGACCTTGAAGCCTTTCACGCCCATGTCGGAGTAGTGTTGGCACACATGTTCCATGTCTTTGTCGATGGCGGCATGACCCGCCCAAAGCACGATGCCCACATTACGTTCGGCACCATAGTTTACCAGCTCTTGGAGGTCGATTTCGGGTACCACTTGGAAGAGGTCAGCTTGTTTGTTGACAGCCCAGCCTTCGTCCAAAATGACATACTCGATGCCGTATTGGCTGGCGAAATCGATATAGTATTTATAGGTGTCGTTGTTGATGCCCGCCTTGAAGTCGACGCCATAGATGTTCCAAGCGTTCCACCAGTCCCATGCTACTTTGCCAGGCTGAATCCAAGAGACGTCGCCAATGCGGTTGGGTGAGGCCAAGAGGTACACCAAGTCGTTGTTGGCCAGTTCTTTGTCGCTTTCAGAGATGGCGATGATACGCCAAGGGAAGTCACGTCTGCCAGCGGTTTTGGCGATATAGTTCTCGCGTTCCTTCACGATATATTGCAGGTTGTTGTGACCGCCTTGTTCGATGGTTTTGGGATAGCCCGCATGGACAGCTGAAAGGCCGTTTTTACCATTTGCATTGCGGAGATATAGTCCAGGGAAGTCTTCCAAATCCGACTCAGTGATGACGGCTTTCTTGCCGTCGTTGAGTTCGACAAGCACGGGCAAGAAGGCCAAACGTTCGGGTTCCATCTGGCTCAGGGGAATATGGGTATAGGTGTTTTCAAAAGAGTTATAAAATTGCTGATTGATAAAGTCGCCTTCACCTTTTCGGGCGTTGACATAGGGGATAAATGCTTGGTAGTCGGCATCGAAGTTGAAGTCGGCAGTCTCGTTTTCAACAATGATGGACTTGCTGTAGTAGGTCTCAAAACGGTAGGCCACACCTTCATTGTAGGCACGGAAAGTGACTCTGTAGTAATCATTGAAAGTCAGTGTCAGTTCCTCAAAAACTTCAGGAATCTCAGCCTTTTTATAAAGTGGTGAGGACAAAGTTTGGTTGACGGAGCGTGTCTTGGCTTTTTTCACTATAGGTTTTGTGCCGAGCATCCTGCCACTACCTAGTTTCATCCCAATGGGCGAAGGAGCCAACACACAGGTATTGCCATGCATGACGGAATAACTCAGTTGTTCGCCCACCTCGATGGAGATAGTGATGTTTTTGTCGGGCGATTGCAACGAGAATCTCAATTGGGCAAAGGCGCTCGCGGAAAGCATAAGGAGCGCAAAAAGAAGGAGTTTTTTCATGATGATTAGGATTTGTGCAGGCAAAAATAGAAAAAACGCTGCATTTCACCAAAAATGTAATAAGAAGAGAATTTAATTTCTCCAAAAACTCCGCGAAAGCAGCGTAATCAGCGAGAAAAGTTCTACCCTGCCGAGGAGCATGAAGAGCATCAGCAGCCACTTGGCGGTCAAAGGGAAGATGACATACGAGCCGCCTGGTCCCACTTGCCCGAGACCTGTGCCGACATTGCTCAGCGTGGCCACCGATGCGCCTAAAGCGGTCTCGATGTCGATGCCCATGGCCAACAGGATGACGGCACCGAGAAGGAAGATTAGGAAATAGACAAAGATGAAGGTAATGTGCTTGTAGACACCGCTGGTGGAGATAGCCTTTCCGTTTACTTTCACGGGCAAGACAGCATTGGGGTGGATGATGCGCTTCAGTTCGAGCAATGAGTTCTTGGCAAAGATAAGGTGGCGGAAAATCTTCACGCCGCCCGAGGTGGAGCCCGAACAGGCACCAATGAACATCAACAGGAAGAGGATGACCCAAAGGAAGGTGGGCCATGCCGTGTAGTCAGTGATAAAGAACCCCGTTGTGGTGAAGGCCGAGATGACGCTGAAGAACGACTCGCGGAAAGAGGTTCCGAAGCTCTTATGGCAACCGAACAGCAGCACCAAGCCAATGCCGATGCCCAAGAAAATGGTGTAAAGCAAGAAAGTCCTGAACTCCTGGTTTTTCAATATCCTGAACGATTTCCAACTCAAGGAGAGCAGCAACAGGGAGAAGTTACAGCCCGACAACACCATAAAGACGGTAATCACGACTTGGGAATAGTTGGAGAAAGCGCCGATGTTGGCTGTACGCGTAGAAAAGCCTCCCGAACTGATAGTGCTCAACGAGTGGCAAAGGGCATCGTAGAAGTCCATATCGCCCCAATAAAGCAGCAGTGTTTCCAACAGCGTGAAAAACAGGTAGATAAACCATATGCGTCTCACAGTGTGCATGATGCGCGGATGCAGTTTGTCGTAGGTGATGCCGTTGATTTCAGAAACGAATAGCTGCATACCGCTCATGCCAAGGTAGGGCAAGATGGCCAACGAGAACACGATAATAGCCAAGCCGCCAATCCATTGTGTCATGCTGCGCCAGAGGAGGATGTCTTTCGGGACGGACTCAATGTTGGTGAGAATGGTGGCGCCAGTGGTGGTAAAACCTGATAGCGCTTCAAAAAAGCCATCAGTGAAGTTGGGCACGCTCTTGCTGAGCAGGAAAGGCATGGCACCAAACAACGAGAGCACAAGCCATGAGATGCAAACAACATAGACGCCGTCGCGCGAAGTGGTCTTGTCGTCTTTGTGGTTGCGGGTGGCGATGACAAAGATGAAACCGGTCAGCAGGGTGATGAGGGCCGAGAAGGGCATGCTGAAGGCGTACAGTCCGTGGTGCAGATAGGTCACGGGGAGCACCGTCAGCATGAAGAGGCCTTCGATGAGCAACAGTTGGCCTTCGATGCGGAGGACTAAGGGGTGGTTTATTTTAGTTTTCCATTTCATCGGTTAATGGAACAATCGTTCAACAGCAGGGATGCCGGCAGGTAAGGCCAGCACCACCACTTGGTCGTCGGTCTCGATTTGGAAGTCGTCGGTGGCGATGAAGCTCTCGCCGTCGCGAGTGATACCGCAGATGATGGCATCGTTGGGCATGGCCAGTTGTCCGATGGGCTTGCGCGTGACCGCCGAGCCAGCTCTCACCTCAAACTCCACGATGTCGGCATCGATGCCGCTGAGGCTCTTCAGCGTGGAGACCTTCGCGCCGAGGGTGTATTTCACCATGTAACTGGCTGCGATGAGTTTCTTGTTGATGATGGAATCGATGCCGATGTTTTGCGAGATGTCGATGTAGTCGATGTTCTCGACAAGGGCGATGGTCTTCTTCACACCGAACGACTTGGCCTGTAGGCAGGTCAGGATGTTGGTCTCGGTGTTGTCGGTGACGGCGATGAAGGCGTCCATGTCCTTGATGCCTTCGTCCTCAAGCAAGTCAAGGTTGCGGGCGTCGGCGTTGACGACCAATGCCTCAGAGAGGTAGTTGGTCAGGTCCATACAACGTTCCTTGTCGATTTCCAAAATCTTGATATTCAACTCTTTTTCAAGACGCTTGGCGGTGAGGCGCCCCACACGACCTCCGCCCACAATCATCACATTGTGGATGTTGATCTGTTTCTTGCCGCTCAGCTTAATGATATCTTTGATGGCGTGCGGCTTGGTGACCACGTACACCATGTCGGCCACTTGGAAGACCTCGTCGCCTTGCGGGACAAAGGTGTTTTGGCGGCGATGGATGGCGGCGATGCGGAACTCAATGTGCTCGTATTGGTCAATGACCTCGTCGACGGTCTTGCCAAGGATTTCGGCCTCGGGTTCCAGCTTCACCATGAAAAGTTGCAGGTTGCCGCCTGCGAAGTCGTAGGTCTCTGAGGAGGCATTTTTCTTCAGCAACGAGATAATCTCTTGTGCGGCAATGTCTTCGGGTGAAAGCAGTCCGTCGATGCCAAGGTCTTGATACATGCGCCACACCTCGGGACTCAGGTTCTCCATCGTGTTGACGCGCGCTATGACTTGTTTGGCTCCCAGTTTCTTGGCGATGATGCCCGTCAGGAGGTTAATATGCTCGTCATGCAGCACGGCAATCATAAGGTCGGCCTTTTTCACGTTGGCGCGTTGCAGCACCGCGGTCGAGGTGGAGTCGCCCGTGATGGTCATCAGGTCGCTGTGCGATTCCATCATCTTCAGCAGTTCCTCGTGCGGGTCCACGATGGTGATGTTATGGTTGCTGCGCACCAAGGCCTCGGCCAAGTGCATGCCTACTTCTCCGTCTCCGGCTATAACGATGTTCATTTCAATTCGGTTTAAAAATGCAAATGTATAGTTTTTTCCGAAACAATCACCAAATATCCGACCAAGTCACGGAAATCACATGGTTAGTGGACTTTTCAATTCCCTTGAAGACATTGGCCATGCCGAAGGTGTAGCGCACCTCAACGAACCAATAGCTTAATGCTGCTGTAAAGCCGTAGTCAATGCGGTTGAAGCTGCCTCTCTCCCAAGGGGTGATGATTTGTTGTTTCTTCTTTTTGCTTTGCACACTGATCACCTCGTTGCCGCCTACGCAAAAACCGATTTGAGGCCCGATACGCAGTCGTGGGATCCTGGATTCGTCCTCATCGTCCTCGTTCCATTTACGAAGGTATATATTGAGCAATAGCGGCACATTGATATAGTGGGACTTTTCCAGATAACGAACCGAGTTTAGGATTTCGTCATAGCCTTTCTTTGAACTTGTTCCTTGTCGCGAATACAGCACATCGATTTCGGCACCGATGATGGAATGCTCAGGGATGAGAGCAATGCGTACGCCGCCAGTGAAGTCGGTGCGGAAGGAGGTGCTGTCGTTGCCGCTGATGTTCATGGTGCTGAAGGCTGGACCGAGCATCAGGCCACCACCGAGGTGTTGGGCTCTCAATGAACCTATACCGATGAGCAAAAAGAGAAGGAGTATAAACAGTTTTTTGTCTTTCATAGATTGCAAAAGTACGCCATTTTTCGGAAACGGGATTCTTTTTCTCAAAAGATTGCGAGAAAACCTTATTTTTGCGTCAATTTTCAAACACAGACAGCAATGACAAAAAGAACATTTTTCGGAATCCTTATCGCCCTGATTTTTGCTGCGGTACAAGTAAACGCACAAGATTTAGACCATTACAAACAGATTGTCAAGGAGTTGAGCTCCTCAAAGTACCAAGGTCGTGGCTATGCCAAGGATGGCGCCAACAAGGCTGGAAAATACCTTGCAAAAGAGTTTGCCAAAGCAGGCGTTGACGAGGTTATCTGTCAACCTTTCACCTTGGACATCAATACCTTCCCGAGACGCATGAAGATGTGGGTTGACGGCAAAAAGCAAATCCCGGGCGTGGACTTCACCGTGCGCGAGTTCAACCCGAGCATTAAAGGTGAATTCGGGCTTTATTACATTGACACGGCCAATTACGACTCTGAGAAGATTTTCGCTGACTTGGCGAAGCCTGAGAACCAAAATGTTTTCGTGGTCTGTGACTTCATGTTCAGCTACAAGCACGGCAAGGATTTCAAACGGATGCAAAGCAAGGATTTCAGCCCCGTGGCTGGCATACTCTTCACTTGGGAGGAGCCGATGAAGTTCTACAAGGCTTACGGCGAGAAGGTCTACCCCAAGCCCGTCATTTGGGTGCCTTACCGTTTCCCAAAGGATGCCAAGACCATCAAAGTCAATATGGACAACAAGTTCCTTGATGACTACGAGTGCTTCAACGTCATCGGTAAGGTGAAAGGACGCAAGCATGACAGTTGCTATGTCTTTACAGCGCATTACGACCACTTGGGTAACCTCGGTCGTCGTGTGTATTACGCGGGTGCCAACGACAATGCCTCGGGCACGGCTACCATCGTCACTTTGGCTGCCTATTACGCCAAGAACAAGCCCGAATACGACATGTATTTCATCGCTTTCTCCGGCGAGGACGCCAATTTGAGAGGCTCGGAGTATTATGCCAAGAATCCTCTTGTGCCGTTGACGCAGATCAAGTATTTGTTCAACATCGACATGATTGGTGACAACAACCCAGTGCAGTACTGCGAGGCCAGCGACGAAGGTCTGCGTGGTTTTGCCTTGTTTGAAGAAATCAACAACGAAAACCACTATTTCAAGGCGCTGAACCGTGGCAAACTGGCCGCCAACAGCGACCATTACCCCTTCGCAAGCCGTCATGTGCCCTGCATCTTTTTGGAGAACGAAGAAGGAGATGCGTTCAAGTATTATCACACCATTTACGACACCTACGAGAACGCTATTTTTGATAGTTACGAGCCGGTTTTCAAGATTGTGACGGACTTTGTGAAGAGGTATTAATTGAACATTACAGCTGACAGGTCAGTTAGTATAATAGTGATATGAATCCAGTTGCCCTTCGCTTGCTCAATCAGCAACTCATTTGTCCGCAGTTCGACACGCCAGTCGAGTTGATGGACTATATGGGTGCGATGCAGGCGCAGGAATACCGCCTAATGCGCTGGGCGGTGGCGATGCGGACCAAAAAACCCTCTGCCAAAGCCTTCAAGAAGGCTTTCGACAGCGGGGAGATCATTCGTCTGCACCTGATGCGTGGCACTTGGCAACTCGTGTCGGCAGAGAACTATTGGCCGTTCCTCGAACTCTGTGCACCCAAGGCCATGTCCGTGACCAAAGGCTGGATGAGCAGCAATAAAATCAGCATTCCTGAGGAGGAAGTGATGCGTATTCGTGAAATCCTCGCCCAAACTGCTGCCGACAAAGGAAGCGTAACAAAAGAGGACTTCATTCAAGCGCTGGCAGAGAAAGACATCCACATGGACGACCATCGCTTGTCGTACCACATCCGCATGGCCGAAATCTTCGGTCATCTTTGTAGCGGCGACTTGCTGCCGATGAAGGCAACCTATGCGCTCACTGCTGACAAGGTAAAAGTTCATCCGAAGATAGACCGTGACGAAGCCTTGATGTTGTTCACCCGCAAATACTTCCAAAGCCGACAACCTGCCACTTTGGAGGATTTTGTATGGTGGTCGGGGTTGAATATCAATGATTGCAGGCGGGGAATTGAGATATTAGGTAATTCCCTGCATGTAGAGACGCACGGCCGTGCGTCTCTACCACGCAGGGAATTCTATCTGACCGCCGATTGCCGCACCCGAGGTTTCCGTAAAGGCAAATACCTTTTGATTCCGCCTTATGACGAATACCTCATCAGTTACAAGAGCCGCGACATCGTCCTTTTGCCAGACTATAAACACAAAGCCCATAACAACAGCGGCATCTTCCAGCCTGTCATTGCTCATGACGGCATCATTTGCGGGAATTGGGCGCCTTTCGGGGAGAATCAACAAGCAGCGTTCTTCATGGGTGAGCATGAGGCTGACATCCATGAGGAATGGCAACGATACAAGACATACCAATTAAAATGAAATGAATATGAAAGAAAAACTTTCGTCCGATACCAAGCAGTTTCTGTTAACGCTTCTCGCGACAACCATCTCCATCATACTTACCTTCGGAACTTCAGCCGTCATCGATAGGCGCCATAAAGAGAAGGACAAAAGAGAAATGGTCAAAATGATTATCTATGACTTTGACAAGACCATTGAGCAAATGGAAAATGCAAGTTCCGCCTTTGAGAAAGCAAAACAGACGCAATTGGAGCTTGCCATTCACCCGGAATATTTCGACAGCCTGCGTTTCCAGTTTACAGATGCTATGCTGGTTGCCCAAATGGAGTTTTCTGAAACGACAGAAAACATTTTCTCCACCAATATTGAGACGTTCAACACTCTCGGCAATGTCAACTTTGTCCATGAGGTTTCTTCTTTCTATAGTATGCGTCATCAATATCAAGAAGACCTATTGGCTACAATTAAGAAAGAGGCGACGGGGTCACGATTCACGGAGTCTATAGAAAATATCTTAAAATTCGACTTTATAGAGCATTATTACACAAACTGGGTTTATTTGAACGCCCTGAAAAGTAAACGAGACCTTTGCATGAAAATGATGAAGGTCAGCGAGGATGAAATGAAAGAATTCAGCACCCTACGCATGGTGAATGAAGATCATGGCGAAGGGTATAAATACTTTAATGAACAGATGATGAAAGATATGTTTGAGGAAGAGGAAATAATACAAGAAGCCAGAGAGAAGTTTGGAATAGTAGAATAGACAAACAGATATGAACATCAGATTAGAGCAGCCTAAGGATTATCGGGAGGTGGAGAGCCTCACGCGCGAGGCGTTTTGGAACGTCTATCGTCCCGGATGCACCGAGCATTATGTGCTCAACCAATACAGGACCAACCCCGACTTCATCCCAGAGCTCGATTTCGTGATGGAGGAAGACGGCAAGATTATAGGCCACATCATGTTTTCAAAAGCCGAGCTTGTACTGGATGATGGCACCAAGAAACCCTCGTGGACTTTCGGTCCCATCAGCATCCATCCCGATTATAAGCGCAAGGGTTATGGTTTGAAGCTGTTGAACTATGCGTTGGAGAAGGCTAAAGAATTGGGCGTCGGTTTCCTCTGCATGGAGGGTAATATCGAGTTCTACAAACACGCCGGTTTTGATTTTGCCAGCAAGAAGAAGATTCATTATCATGCCGAGCCGCGCGATGCTGAGGTGCCTTATTTCCTTGCTCAAGAGCTTATCCCAGATTGGCTGAATGGCATCGAGGCCACCTATTGCCCACCGAAAGGATACTTTATCGCGGATGAGAATCCAGAAGCGTTTGAAGCTTATGAGGCGACCTTCCCGAAAAAGGAAAAACTTCGTCTACCCGGACAGTTAGGATACGAACAAGAGCTATGAAATTGTTAAGCAAATACAGATTCGGTTTTGATGTCTGGGGCTTGATTTTTGCGGTTGTGAATTTTATAGAATAAAAGATGATAAAACTCGAAAAGATACTAACCCTATTCATCGGCATTGGCGCTGTGGCTGGTGCGGTGATGATGTGGATTGACCCTACTGGCGCGACATGGGGCGGCGAGCCGCTTTTGGAGATGTTGCGAGCAAAGGTGCCTTGGCCGGATGTATTTTTCAAGAATTTCGTCCCATCGGGTTTTGTACTGTTAGGCTTGAATGGCATCACCCAGTTTGTGGCGGCCTACTTGTTGTTCAAAAAGAATCGTTTGGCACAGCACACCGTCCTTGCCTGCGGCATCATCCTGATGCTTTGGATTGTCTTGGAATGGTGGGTGTGGGGCTTCAACGCCTTGAGCAACATCTTTTTCGTGCTTGGACTGGTGGAGACTATCACCGCTGTAATTATGTTATTACAAACAAGAAACAATCATGAATAGACCCGATCCAAACGAGGCTTTCCCGAATCCGAAGATTACGAGCTTGTGCTATATCAAGAATGTGATAAAAAATCCGAACATTATTGTCGGCGACTATACTTATTACGACGATGTGAATGGTGCCGACCAGTTTGAGAAGCATGTCACCCATTTCTACAACTTCATCGGTGACAAACTAATCATCGGAAAGTTCTGTGCCATCGCCAAAGGTGTGGAGTTTGTGATGAACGGTGCCAATCACAGAATGGATTGCGTAACGACTTATCCATTTTACATCATGGGTGGAGATTGGGGAAGTGCCATTGCTCCAGTAAAAAACGAATTACCGCTCAAAGGTGACACCATCGTTGGTAATGATGTATGGATTGGTCAGCATGTGACAATTATGCCAGGTGTTCATATTGGCGACGGAGCCATCATAGGGGCAAATTCGGTTGTGGCTTCGGATATTCCCCCATACACTATTGCAGTCGGTAATCCCTGCCATGTCGTCAAGAAACGCTTTGACGATGAGCTGATCGAATTGTTGCTCAAGTTCAAGTGGTGGGATAAACCCATTGAGGAGATAGAAAACCTCATGCCCATACTCTCTTGTGGCGATTTGGAAAAGGTTAGAAAGGAGATAAAGGCAAGGCTATGATTGTTCTGATTACAGGTGCATCTCATACGGGAAAAACGCTTCTGGCACAACGAATGCTGGAAAAGTACAAAATTCCGTACCTATCCATCGATCATCTGAAGATGGGGTTGATCCGTAGCGGACAAACCGAACTGACGCCTGAAGACGATGAGGCACTTACGGAATACTTGTGGCCGATTGTTCGGGAAATGGTAAAGACCGCCATCGAAAACAAACAGAGCCTAATCGTTGAGGGTTGCTATATTCCCTTTGATTGGAGAAAAGATTTTGATGAACAGTATTTGCCATCCATTCGGTTTGTTTGTCTTGTCATGACAGACGCCTATATTGATGCTCATTTTGCGGAAATAAAGGCGCATAGTTCGGTTATTGAGGCAAGGCTGGATGATGCTGATTGTACGATTGAAAGCCTTAAGGAAGACAATCATGCTTATATTGAAGGTTGTCGGAAATATGGTGAGCAGGTGGTAATGATTGATGCAGATTATCAGCAAACAATCAACAAACTATTGGACGAAGATTTGGAGTTTGTAAAAGGAACGCGCATGAAAGTAATCAGTTTCTTTGAAAGTGATTGTCAAGAGCATTGGCTTGAGGAAATCAAGCGAAGCGATTGGAAAGCAGGTGCTTTTTTGTATGAGCTGCTGAGCACGGGCAAGTTCTTTGAGGCAGTAGGGGAGGGCTCCAAAGTCCTGTTGCTGACCGATGGTGATGAATTGATTTCCTATTGCACCTACGCCAAAAAGGATGACATCCAGCCAACGGAACTATCCCCTTGGATGGGGTTTGTCTATACCTTCCCGGAGCATCGAGGACATCGCTATGTGGGGTTGCTATTTGAGGAAATCGAGCGTCTTGCCATGGAAGAGCAAGTGTCTCAAGTGTATATTTCGACGAACCGCGTTGGATTGTATGAAAAATATGGATGTGAGTTCCTGACGACCATGAATGACATGGATGGCGAGCCATCAAAGGTTTATGTTAAGAGAATGTTTCAATCAAAACAATAGGAATATGAGCGAGGGAATAGGAAGAACGGTAAAGCTGTTCCTGCTGTGGTGGTTTTTGTTTTTGGTGCCGTCAATTGTTGGCATTGTGATAAGCCTTATCATTTCAAAACATACAGATCATGGCATTTTGAGTTGGTCGATGCTGGCGCGCAACTTTCTCATTGTTGTTGTGTTTTTCAGCACACGCTAT
>JAEEGI010006323.1_pt1 | contig 26792 bp, 21 predicted proteins | sample 8958751 | NCBI WGS metagenome assembly JAEEGI01 (sample SAMN16246545, study PRJNA631951) | gut metagenome | biome: gut microbiome; feature: rumen; material: KS-attached | host: Bos | place: Iran: Karaj | collected 2018-10 | reverse complement strand
TTCCAAGCATCTATCAAGATCATCGCATCCGCTTTGTTCTAAGCATCTATCGGATGCAAATGATCTTATATCATAGATTAAAGTGCAGCAAGGTTTTCTCTTACAGCGCCTTCTTTTTCGATAAGCTTCTTAAAGTTAGCTACTACAGTATCTGCAAGGCCTACTTCTTCAAGATCTACAGCGAAGATCTCTTTTTTCTTAAGGATAGGAAGAAGGACAGCTTTGAGCTCATCACATGATCTTGTATCGCCAAGGCTGATAGTACGTGTGATAGCACTTACCTCTTCAAGAAGAGGATCTGAGCTGCATTCAAACTCTTCGCCCTTATCATCTATACCCATTGTATAGCGAAGCCATCCTGCAAGCACGAAAGGAATAGCCTTAAGTGAGTGTACATCAAGATCATCTGCTGCGATGTAGCTCTTGATAGTCTCGCCAAAACGGATTGCAAGCTTCTGAGATGTATCTGTAGCGATTCTCTGAGGAGCATCAGGCATGAATGGGTTAGGAAGACGAACCTTTGTTACAGTATCGATGAAGTCCTTAGGATTGATAACGCCTGGATCTACTACAACAGGAAGTCCTTCTACATAGCCAACTTCATTTATAAGCTTTACAAGATCAGCATCCTTCATCTCTTCTGAGATTCTTGTATATCCAAGAAGGCATCCGTATACAGCAAGTGCTGTGTGAAGAGGATTAAGGCATGTTGTAACTTTCATACGCTCTACGTTATTAACGGTATCTCTGTCTGTGAAGATAACACCGGCCTTTTCAAGAGCAGGTCTTCCGTTAGGGAAGTCATCTTCTACTACAAGATATTCGCTCTCTTCTGCGTTTACAAAAGGAGCAACATATGTATGGAATCCTGTGATTACAGGCTCAAGACCTTCTACGCCGTCCTCTGCAAGCATAGCCTTAACGCTGTCATCAGGTCTTGGTGTGATCTTATCGATCATAGACCAAGGGAATGATACAAGGCTCTTATCATTTATATAGTCTACAAAACCTGCATCGATCTTGCCATTATCAGCCCATGCCTTAGCAAAATCATAGATTGCTGCATAGAGCTTCTCACCATTATGTGAGCAGTTATCTGTGCTGACCATAGCGATAGGAAGTTTACCATTTGAATATCTCTCAGCAAGAAGAGCTGCTACCTTACCGATATAGCTGTGAGGCTTGGAAGGACCTTCCTGCATATCTGCTGCAACAGCGTCCATATAGCTTCCGTCAGGCTTTCTGAGGTTATAACCCTTCTCTGTGATTGTGAATGTGCAGAGCTTAAGGCTCTTATTTCTGAATACATTCTTAAGACCTTCAAATTCTGCATCTCTTTCAGAATCAAGGATGTATGACTTGGCGATAGAACCGATGACCTGCTTTTCAACAGATCCGTCAGACTTAAGGATTGCAAGAATAGACAGATCCTCGTATGTCTTATATGCCTTCTCAACGATCTCGTAGTCGAATCCTTCTGCAACTACGATACCTGTATTCATAAGTCCCTTTTCAATAAGGTTCTGTGCAAGAACTGCATGGAATGCACGGAAGATGTTACCAGCACCAAAGTGTACCCATTCAGGAGCTTCCTGTGTATTCTTTATAACCTGCTCTCTGTCATAAGCAGGAAGATGATATCCCTTGGACTCCCAAGCGTTTGTATCTTTAATTCCTTCTACTGTAAGTTTCATGACTAATCTCCAATTATTTAAGCTTTATAGTATTAGCTCCTGTTTTTCTCTGAAAAACAGGAATCTATACTTGTTATTTTATTTTTTCAAAAGATCTAAAGTTATCTTCTTGCTGCCTTGTCGATTGCTTCCCAAAGACCCTGGATGTAGCAAGCACCAAGAGCTCTGTCATAAAGACCATAACCAGGCATAGCCTTCTCATCCCAGATCATACGGCCGTGGTCAGGACGGATAGGCCCGTCAAAGCCTGTCTCATAGAGAGCCTTAACAATCTCATACATATCAAAGCTTCCATCTGAAGAAAGGTGGCAAGCTTCTTCGAAATCAGCAGGACCAACCGGGATCTTCTCTCCTGCCCAGCTTGTAACCTGACTTCCGTCCTCATGCTGGAATGTATTGAACTGAAGGTTACGTACGTGTGCAAAGTGGATACGTCCCTTAAGATTTCTGATCATCTGAGGAAGGTCGTTCTCAGGATTTGTACCATAAGAACCTGAGCAGAATGTAACACCATTGTGTACATCATCAACAGCCTTCATCATACGCTGGATATTCTTCTCATTATTGATGATACGAGGAAGTCCGAATACGTTCCATGCAGGATCATCAGGATGGATAGCCATCTTGATATCATACTTGTTACATACAGGCATGATAGCTTTAAGGAAGTATACAAGGTTCTCAAAAAGCTTCTCTTCATCAATATCCTTGTACATCTCGAAGAGTTCCTTAACGCGGGCCATTCTCTCAGGCTCCCAGCCAGGCATAACTGTTCCGTTCATGTCACCATTGATAGATGCGAACATATCTTCAGGATTGATCTTGTCAACTGCTGTCTGGTTGTATGCAAGAACTGTAGCACCATCTGCTCTTCTTCTTGCAAGCTCTGTTCTGGTCCAGTCGAATACAGGCATGAAGTTGTAACATACCATGTGGATATCTTCTTTACCAAGGTTCTCCAAAGTCTTGATATAATTGTCGATATGCTCATCGCGCTTGCCGCCGCCGATCTTGATATCATCAGAGATATTAACGGACTCGATACCTGAGATGTGCATATCAGCTTCTGCTACATCAGCCTTGAGCTTCTTGATCTCATCCTGTGTCCAGAGGTCACCTGCTGCCTTATCATAAAGTGTTGTAATAACACCCTTAACACCAGGGATCTGTCTGATCTGCCACAGCTTAACAGTATCAAATTCCTTACCATACCAGCGAAGAGTCATTTCCATAATTCAAAATCTCCATTCTCTTATATAAATAATTATCTTAACGATCATCAAGCTGCCGAAGTCTCCCGACAGGAGTTCAACAGCAATCACCCAATCTGCAGCTTTAAACTATAAGCCCCTGTAAAGGGGCCCTCTGCAAAAGGTATCAGCAAATTGCAGTGAAAACGTTTACAATACCTATTTTCGTGCTTTTATGCCATAATTTCAATTGATAAAAAAGTTGCATAGTTTGCAAATTTGGCATTAAAATATAGGTATTATGAGAAGAGAACTTAGAAGTGATTTTACAACCAGACAGACCATGCTTTCAGACCTATTCGAGCTTTATTATTACAGCGATACTGTGATAAAGCCCGTAGAGATGCATTCGCATGACTATTATGAATTCTATCTTTTTTTAGAAGGCGATATAGACATGCAGATTGAAAATGTGGCAGATACAATAAAGCTAACCCCGGGAGATATCGTTGTATTTCCTCCAGGGCTTTTTCACCATGCCATAAAAAGAGTTATAGACAAAAACCACGCAGTAGATGATCCGGCCCCAAAGCCATATCGCCGATTTGTATTCTGGATAAGTGATATGTATCTCAAAGAGCTTTTTGACATATCATCTGACTATTCATATCTCATAGATGAAGCTGACAAAGGAAGGTATGTGCACCATCTTGAGAATGCCCTCTTCTATCAGGTGCAGTCAAGAGCTATTACAGTTCTGGAAGAGATAAGCACTGTGCACTACGGCCACGATGCATTCCTTAAGATATATTCATCAGAACTACTCCTTACGCTTACAAGATATGTCTACGAATCCGAGAACAAGATAAGCGTACCTGAGAACACAGATATGATGGGAAGACTTATAACATATATTGATGAGCATCTAACCGACACCTTGTCTCTTGACGTACTTGCAGAAAAGCTCTACGTCAGTAAGTCCTATATCGTCCATGAATTTAAGAATCGGCTAGGCCTATCTGTCCACCAATATATAGTCAAAAAACGCCTCGCCGGGTGCCGCGACCTCATGCTGGGCGGCACGCCTATAAGCGAAGCGTATATCACGTATGGCTTTAACGACTATTCAAATTTCTACAAGGCATTCCGCAAGGAGTATGGCTACTCTCCAAGAGAATACGTGGACATCCATACAATGCCCGAATGATATAACTCATCAGTCCTTCTGATCATTTATCATAGAGAGGGCTCCGTAGAGTATGGAGTCGTCTCCAAGGGCTGCTTTTTTAAGCTCAACCGTACTTCTTATGGACGGCATACAGTATCTGTCAACTTCTGCAAGGATCTTCTCCATGAAGATATCTCCTACAGCTTCCATAACTCCGCCACCATATACTATGATATCGGGACTTATGGTATTTATCATATTGCCGGATGCGATGGCAAGATAGTGGCAAGCTCTGTCAACAGCTTCCATGGCAACCTTATCTTCTTTTTCCAGAGCCTTTTTAAGGATCTTACTCTTAAATACGCCCCCTTCAACGGCTTCAGCCATCTCACTCTTGCGGCCTCTTGATACCTGCTGTCTTATGTAAGAAGACATACCCTGCTTACTGGAAAAAGCTTCAAGGCATCCTCTCTGACCACAGTTGCATAAGGGGCCTTCGGGATCCAATATCATATGGCCATACTCGGCAGCTTTGAACTCATTGCCTGTAAAGAGCTTGCCATTAAGTATAAGACCGCCGCCCATACCTGTTCCTACGAAGAAGCCTGCGACATTCTTATAGCCTTTGGCAGCGCCGTATTTATACTCACCCAGAACTCCTACGTTTACATCATTGCCGATATAGAAAGGCACACCGAATTTTTTCTTAATCGGAGACTTGATATCATAGTTCTTCCATGGCAGATTCGGGGAAAAGAGTATGATACCGTCTTTTTGGTTTATGACGCCCGGAGCCCCTGCTGCTATAGCATTTATATCTTTTTTATCGATTCCGGATTCCTTTATAAGTTCGTCAACAACGCTGATTATGACTTCTTCTACATTGCCGGCACTGTCTCCGCCTTCTTTGGTCTTCTTCTTAAGCCTGTAGGTTATCTTTTCTTTTTTGTCAAAGATTGCTCCCAGTATCTTGGTTCCGCCGATATCAAGACATATGTTATACTTGTCACCCATGCTTATCCCTCCTCTTTATGGCCTCCTGATCATATTTTTAGTATACCTTCTTGGTATCAAGTGTTTCTTCACTTTCAAGGACATAGTTGATGGTAGATGATATCGAGAATTCTTCGCCCTTGCCTGCTGAAGAAGTAAGTACTACAGGTATGATCCTGTGAACCTTGAATGCAGCATCCTTCTTAACAGGATCTGTCATCTTATTCATGATATACTCATTAAGTTCACGCTCTGTTGTAAATGTCTGAGATTTTACAATTATCATATATTTACCCCGCTTTCCGCGCCTTGGCGCAATATGCTTTAAGTTATCATGACATGAAGTCTCATGCCTTCTCTTGTCCTTGCAAATCTGATATGACACATACACTTACTTTCACTTCCATCATATTGCCTGAAGTTAACTGCCATCTTGATAGTCTGACCGGTATAGTTGTCAAAACCGCTATAGATAGTATCTATTACTCCATCTCTGTCTTCCTTGGCTACAAGATTTATTATATGTCCGTCGCAAAAATTATGAAGCTGGGTTACAGAACTGCATTTAAAGAATCTTGTAAATTCGCTGTTAACAAGAAGAATAGGATTATTGGCTGATACCTCACATACAGCATATGCAGCAGGCAATGTCTCTAAGATCTCATCTGTTGTAAGCTCGATCTTGGCAGCTTTTTCCTCATTCTCATTATGTGAATACATACAAAAGCGGGCTTTACCGCTATGCTTAGCTGAGTACATTGCCTTGTCAGCCATTTCATACAGATGATGATATTCCTTGCCCTGTGAAGGATACATTGCATAACCTGCTGACATGGAGCATTTTACTATATTGCCGTCATATTCTATCGTTACAGGTTTAGCAAGAAGTTCTGCCAAAAACTCATCTACAAAGTCCTTGGACTTATTGGTTATAAGACCCAGGAACTCATCTCCGCCAAGTCTGCATACTATACCATATAACTCAAATTTATCCTTTAGCTTGGCTGCAACAGCCTTGAGCATCTCATCACCACAGCCGTGACCATACGTATCATTAACAAACTTAAAATCATCAAGGTCCATCATGATAAGTGCAGACGAGCTCTCAGGATTTTTAAACAGATAATCACGCATAACAGGAACAGCACTATATCTGTTCAAGAGCCCTGTAAGGAAATCTGTCTCTACAGCTTTTTTCTCTTTAAGGAGCTTCCTATTGTATTCATCAACATCGTAGTTTAAGAAATAAGCAAAAAGCTCTCCTGTCTCCTGCGACTTAACAACCTGATATGTACAGTGCAGCCATGCCATCTTGCCCTTGGCATAAGAACGAAATTCCAAAGAGCCGATCTCATTGCCTGCCTGATACTCTCTTATGATATTGATCCTGTCAAAAAACAGCGAAGCAGCTTCTATATCCTGTATATCTACCTGGGTGTTGATCATATCCCGAACAACACCTTCATAGTCATTGAATCTGTCTTTATAGACATTACTCTTGACTTCACCGATATCGCTAAGGTGCATATCGATGATGGTATTCTGAGTCAGATTGACTTCAAAGTAGAAGGATCCGTTCAGGAAGTCATTGTAGGACTTATAACCCAGGATCTTGGAGAAATCGCGGCTTGAAAGCCACATAAATGCAGGATTACGCGGAACTTCCTGTAACTTCTCATCCATATCCCGGAGCATTCTGACGCGGCTAAAGTCAATGTCACTTATGCATACCATGAACATTGGCTTTTTCTTGACTTCTATGAAGATAACATCGAATTTCTGCCATCTGTAATAGCCGTCTTTGTTCTTGATCCTGAAGTACTCTGTTATATATTCCTTATTGGTATTAGATATCTTCCCTATTATCTCTTCTTTGGTAAAAAAGTTAACGAACCTGTCCCTATCCAGTTCATGTACACATTCTCTGATGAACTTCTCACTATACTCATCACTGGACATGATATGATCAGAGATAGTATATTCCGAACTGTTGATATATATGTTCTCTATAGTCAGCTTCTCAGGATCAAGGACATCGATCTTGTTGTACTGAGTATAGATGAACTTAAGAAGAGCCTGCTGCTTCTCAGATCTTGCAGCCTGCTTGTATACGGACATATTAAGGCTTGTTATAAGATAAGCAGATCTGTTCCTATAGGTTGTAATATGCCTTGCCTGGAAGGTACAGTTCTGTCCATTTAGTACATAATCACAGGATTCCTGCTTGCCTGTATTCTTACATCTTATAACAGCATTTACAAATATGGACGGGAGCTTTCTCTTGCCCTGGTTCAGGAACTCCTCAGCCTCATCGATACCGCTTAGATTAAGCTCGTCAAGATGTTTTAGATAAGCAGGGTTACAGCTAAGGTAGATGAGTCTGTCTCTTCTCATCTCCATAATAGCCATGGGAAGACCCTCTTCATCAACATTGCCGCCACTTAGATCAAGCGGATTAGCTGAGAACAGGTTAACCTTACCGATCCTGGTGTAATATTTCCTCATGCCCTCAGATTCTCTCTTGAGCTGAGAATTGAAGGTAACTTCTATCTTCTCAGGGCGTGAATACAAAAATCCCTGAATATTCTCACAGCCTATTTTCCTAAGATAATCAGCAGCCTTCTGGGTCTCAACGCCTTCGGCAACTGTCTGTATCCCGAGATTTTTGGCCATGTTGATCATAGCCTGAAGGATGACTCTGGTCTCGTGGTTTTCTTCAAATCCGCGCATAAAGATCATATCAAGCTTGATACAGTCAAACTTGTAATCTTTGAGCATATTAAGAGATGAATAACCGCTTCCAAAATCGTCAAGCCATACCTGATAGCCCAGTTTTCTGAATCTTTCAATACAGTCTCCGACCTTGCCGGGCTCTGTAGCAAAGATAGATTCCGTAACTTCCATGTGGAAGAGATCGCTGGAGATTCCGTATTTCTTGATAGTATCATCAACTTCCGTTACGATGTCACCGCCCAAAAAGTCCTGCTGGGACAGGTTGATAGACACAGGAACAACTACTGCGCCCAAGTCCAGCTTCTCTTTTATATCAATACATACAGATTCAAAGATGAACAGGTCAAGTTTTCTGATCATCTGGTATTTTTCAAGTATAGGGACAAAATCTCCGGGAGATATCTTGCCTATCTCAGGATCATCCCATCTTGCAAGAGCTTCATAACCGCTTACTTCTTCGGTCATAACACGAACAACCGCCTGATAGTAAGGAGTTATATGCCTTTGTTTTATCGCATTATCAAGTTTATCTATTATGAAACGCTCTCTTTGATATCTCTCATCAATGGCCGAGTCATAATAGCCAAACATTGAGTCGTATTTTTTCCTGATGCTATCGCAGGCTACCTTGGCCTTATTAAGACAAGAATGAGCATCAAAGTCCTTGTCCGTAGGGAAATAGATACCTGCCCGCATCTGAAGATGGGTATCCATCCTAAATGGCAGCATCTCATCACATACGCCAATGACTTTGAATTCCAGATCCGCTTTGTCTGTCAGCACTCCAAAATGGTCAGACGCAATACGCCCGCACAGTTCCTGCGGAAAGAAAGCCTCAATAGTTCTGGCAACAGTAACAAGACAGTCATTGCCGGCTGCAAGTCCATATGCTTCATTATATGATCTGAAATTTTCCAGATTAAAATAGACGAACGCAATATCCTTACGTTCGGTAGGATCATTGAGAACATGCTGAGCCATAGCGATAAAAGTGGCAAAATTAGGTAGCCCTGTCAGCTCATCTATTGTATTTCGCGGCTCGAGTTCACTCACAGACTTATTCTTCCTTTCCAAGTGTATTACTACAGATGATAAAAAGGTTTCCAAATAAGTATATCGGCATATATAGATTATTTTTTAGAAATATACATACCAATATTATACCATAAATGACCCCTGGCTAAGGAGATAAGGGATCATCTGACTAGTGTACTGACTCATTCATATTTAATCAAATTACTTGTCTATGAATTTATCTACTGCGTCATAAAATCTTGACAATGATTAATAGATTCACTTCCGCGCGGCTTTCCTCATACGCTTATTCTCATACATGAGGTCGTCGGCCCTTTTCATGACATCTATAGTTGTCTTATCCCTTGTTTTATCATATACTGCAAATCCTTTGGATATCCATACCTGCTCCCAAGGCTTATCAGCCTTTTCATTGATCGTTTTGACTTTATCATCAAACTGCTCTAGCAATACCTGCATATTACTAAGGTCTTCTTTTTGCAGGATAACATTAAATTCATCTCCGCCCATTCTAAATACAGGGCTATGTTTAAACACATCACTAATAGCAAAACAGGCTGTCTTTAAGAATATATCTCCCTTGTCATGACCATATCTGTCATTAATAAGTTTGAGGTTGTCACAGTCAAATGCTCCTATAGCAAATTCTACGCTGTCAGGATCTATATCAATCTCTTTTTGGATCTGCTCAAGGGTATTGGTCAATGCCCCTTTATTCTTGACATGGGTAAGTGAATCCACATACACCTGTGAACTTAGATCGCTAATATGCTCTTTGACAGTATCAGATAGATTCTGGAAAGCTCTTGTAAGTCTTCCAAGTTCATCATCTTTATCATAAGTCAAAGAAAAGTCATATTCGCCCTTTTCAACCTTCTCAGCTGCTTTAGTAAGCTGTTCTAATGGTCTTGTAAGCCTTTTGGTATATATCATCATAAAAATACTGGCAAGAATCAGAACTTCGACAGAGCATATTATAATATTCAGGACCAGTCTCTTCGCGGTAGCCTGAGTCTGAGCTATCGGAATCGATACATTAAACCGCATCCCGTTACTTAGAGGGAGCCAGACAGCTTTTTTGTCTACCCCTTCGTATGAATACCGAACTACATTGTTATCATCAATAGCAGTATTGTACGGTATCTCAAATGCAGTTCCGGCTTCAAGCTTTGTCACATCTATGAAGGGATGATAAAAAAGATATCCGTTTTCATCACTAAGGAATGCATAACCTTTATTTGGAAGTCTTATAACATCAACTTCCTGTGCCATAGTAGAATAGTCAACCTCTATACCAACAACCCCGATAAACCTGTCTTTATAGTAAACAGGCGCATCATAGGATATAACATATGCATCAAGATTCTCAGTGATATAAGGAGGTAACCAGATGGCTTTACCTTCATGTTTGGGAACTGTGAACCAGACAAGCTTGGAAGTATCCTCAACATCGTAAAGGGTGATATCAGTAACTTCATGTTCCTTGAATCCTTCTCCCTCAACATTCACATACCAAAATCCCTTGACATCAGTAGAAACTGATGGATCTATACGATAATAATAGGTCAGAACGCCCTTGGTCTTTGATGCCATCATGTCAAAATAATCGCAGACAATCTCCATATGAGCCTCAAGGTCATCCTTGCCCAGGCCTTCAAGATGATTCTCAGCGTAATCAGTGACCTTGATCACAGTATCCTCAACACTGTCAAAATAATAATCAAGACTCCGAACTCCCGCTTCGCACATGTTCATAAGAATCTCTTCGGATTCGCGGCTCTCGGTCCTCTGAATATAGACCGCACTAAGAAAAGTGACGAGCATAAGCGCCCCACAGACAATCAAAAGCATGGTTACCGTGATCCTTGTTCTTAATGAACGCATAGAACTCTCTCTTTTAGTATGCAGGCATGTTCATATTTGATCAAACATGAATGAACCAGTATATTAGTCAAAAAACTCATTTCCTTTTCTTATATCGGGTAAAACAGCTCATATACTGAGATAATATTAGGATCTATTTGCGAAAAAATAGGCTGCGCAATAATCATTTAATGCGACAGCCTATTTAAAATCAATTATATTTGATCATCGATCAATCCTGTTTTCTGAAAGTAAGTCCCTTCTCTTCATCCATGGCATCCACGATAGCAAGTGATGTTACATCATATCCCTCGCCGCGAAGTCTCTTACCACCATCCTGGAAGCCCTTCTCTATTGCGATGCCGATACCCTCAACCTTGGCTCCTGCCTGATTGCAGATATCAATAAGACCATTCATGGCTTTACCTACAGCAAGGAAGTCATCCACCAGAAGGACCTTATCATTAGATGAAAGAAATTTCTTGGCAAGAGTTACATTGTAATCCTTGTCATAAGTAAAAGAATGAACTACTGATGTATAAAGATCTCCATCAAGATTCCTGCTCTTGGCTTTCTTGGCAAAAACGACAGGGACACCGAAGTATCTTGCTGTCATACATGCGATAGCAATACCTGACGCCTCAACTGTAAGGACTTTATTGATCCCCTTGTCCTTATATTTGTCATAAAATGCCTGTCCGATCTTATCAAGAAGATCTACGTCCAGCTGATGATTCAAAAAGCTGTCTACTTTTAAAATGTTTCCTGCCCTAACCTGTCCGTCTCTGGCAATACGTTCTTCCAGAAAATTCATGTCTGTTCTCCTTGCTGGGTATATCTTTTATAGTTTTGGTATACCTTCTTTTATTTTCTATGTCCCTTTTGCAGGATGCAATACGGACATGTCCAGAAATGCATGGATGCATTTCTATGTCCCTTTAATTCATATACGGCTTAACCGTATTTAAAATAAGCTGTCTGCTCAAGGCAAAATACTCTGTCATATCAATCTTGTTCTCATCTATAAGATACTGAATTGTAAATCCTTCAAGCATTGATACATACTGAGCCGGAAGGATCTCTTTGAGATTATCCGGAAGATCCGGTACGTATTTTACAAGAACATCTCTGATCTCCTGTCTCCACAGGTCATACGACTGTGAAAAACGTGTTCTGGTATCCTCATCGGTTCTGCTCTGTACCCAGAAATCCATCTCAGCATGGTTGTATTCAGGGAAGTTCTTGAGAAGATTCTCTTCATTTTTAGAAAAAACTTCAAGAGCTGATTCAAGTGTATCCTCAGTATTATCACGTAGCTCCTCTCGAAGCTTTGGAAAAATATCCAGGATCCTCTTTTGCATGGCAACAAGGATCTCTTCCTTGGTTTTGTAATAGTATAAAACATTGGACTGGAGCATATCAGCTTCTTTGGCAATAAGACTGATCCTGGTTCCGCTTATTGTATGAGATTCGATTACGCGAAGTGTTGCGTCCAGTATTTTCTCTTCATTGTTCTTTTCGATATTCTTCATTTAGTCTCCTCATCTGTCTTCGCGGAAGTATGACCTTCCAAGTGCTGACGGTGGTTGATTCTCAGGCTTATTACGCTTACTTGTGATGACCAGTACTACGATTGTTACAACATATGGAAGCATCTTAACAAGCTCTGATGTAGCTCTTGTAAGACCCGGAATGTATATATAAAGAACATAAAGTGCTCCAAATACAAGCGATCCCCAGATAGCATTGTTGGGATTCCATAATGCAAGAATTACAAGTGCTATAGCAAGCCATCCTCTGTCACCAAAGCCGTTATTGGACCATGTTCCGTGGAGATATTCCATAACAAAATACAGTCCGCCAAGTCCGGCGATCATAGCGCCTATAACTGTAGAATAATACTTATTTTTCTTAACATCGATTCCTGCTGCATCTGCAACTGCAGGATTCTCACCTACTGCTATTAGATTAAGGCCTTTTCTTGTTTTAGTTAAAAACCAGGTAATAATAACGGCTATAACAATAGAAAGATATGTAAGGAAACCATATGAAAATAATAATTTGCCTACAACAGGTATATTCTGAAGTGCCTTAGGAAGAAATGCACCAAAGCCTTCTGCTGTGTGAGCTACTGATATCTGTCCTACGCCACCTGCGAGTTTTGAAAGTGATCCTCCAAAGAAATTACCAAATCCTACGCCAAAAGTGGTGAGTGCAAGGCCTACAACATTCTGATTAGAACGTAGTGATACAGTAAGTACACTGTACAAAAGACCGCCAAGTCCGCTTGCAATAAGACTGCAAAGTATAGCTATAAGAACTCCTACCACTTTAGAAGGATCATCCGTATTATTTTCATAAAGAAAGGCTCCCATAAGACCTGAAATACCGCCCATGTACATTATACCCGGGATTCCAAGATTCAGGTTACCTGATTTTTCTGTAATGATCTCACCAGTTGCGCCGAACAAAAGAGGTACAGCCTGCCCTATTGCCGCAACCAGAAATGTAAGAAGAAGTGTCATGCTGCATCCTCCTTTTTCTTCTCAACTCGTACCCTATATTTGATGAAAAATTCACATCCAATAAGGAAGAATATGATGATACCTGTGATGATGTCAGATGCATTCTCGTTAAGTCCGTACTGAGAAGCTATCTGAATAGCACCCTGCTGCATGAATACAAGAAATGCAGATACAAGGAGCATTCCAAGAGGATTAAGATTAGCCATCCAGGCTACTATGATTGCTGTAAAACCTCTTCCACCTGCTGTAGAAGTAGATATCGTATGGCTTGCGCCGCTTACGATCACTGCGCCTGCAAGGCCGCAGATTCCGGAAGAAATAAGCATAGTACGGATCACTACCTTCTTAACATTGATACCGGCATAGTTAGCTGTATTGTGGCTTTCACCGACAACTGCGATCTCATAACCGTGCTTGGTATATTTCATGTATATAGCCATCATAATGGTTACAACTAATACTATGATTATATTAAGAGTATAGTCTGAGCTTAGTATCTTAGGAAACCAACCGCCTTTATTGGCTGAATTGATAATTCCTACAGAATTAGATCCTGAAGGATTCTCCCAGAATACTATCAAAAAGGTTATTATCTGCATTGCGACATAATTGAGCATCAGTGTAAACAAAGATTCATTGGTATTAAAATGTGCCTTGAAAAATGCAGGTAAAAATCCCCATATGATACCTGCACATGCTGATGCTATGAGTATAAGGATAATAAGAAGCACACTAGGAAGGCTTCCCTGATATATCATAAGTGCTGCTGTAGCAGCTCCTCCCATAAGGATCTGGCCTTCTGCTCCAAGATTCCAGAATCTCATTTTAAATGCAGGCATAAGTCCCACACCTATAAGAAGTAATACTACAGTCTCTCTGACTGTCACCCAGATACGGCGCCTTGAACCTACTGCTCCGTCTATGATACCCGAATATACATTAAGAGGATTCTGACCTGTAATTCCTACGATCACAATCGCACATACGACAAGAGCTATAAGAACAGCGGTAAGTCTGATTCCCCATGCCTTCCAGACAGATATGGTATCACGTTTTGAAAGATGAACCGACATACGTGATGATGTTTTTGTACTTCTTTTAATCATTTAACTCCTGCCTTTCTGGCACCTGTCATATACATACCGATTTCTTCTTTGGATGTAAGCTTAGCATTTACTATGCAGCTAATCCTGCCTTCACACAGTACCAGTATTCTGTCGCACAACTGCAGTAGTACATCAAGATCTTCTCCGACGCACATAACTGCAACACCTTTTTCTTTCTGCTCATTAAGAAGGTTATAGATAGTGTATGAAGATGTGATATCAAGACCTCTTACAGGATATGCAACCATAAGAACATCCGGATTAAGTGCAATCTCACGTCCTACCAATATCTTTTGTACATTACCACCTGAAAGTCTTCTGACAGGTGTATCAATATCGGGAGTTGCAACTTCAAGCTTATCTACAATCCTTTTCGCAAGCTTCTGAGGTGTCTTTCTGTCGGTAAAAAATCTGCTCTTACCTGATCTGTAACTTCTGATCATCATATTGTCAGTAAGGTCCATAGAGCCTACAAGACCCATTCCAAGTCTGTCTTCAGGAACAAAAGAAAGGCTTATCTTAAGATTCTGGATCTCCCTGACAGTCTTTTCAGAAAGTTTCTCTACACTTGCTCCGTTTGGAGGATAATAAAGGATCTCTCCGCTGTCTATTTTCTGTATACCGGCTATCGCTTCAAGAAGCTCTTTTTGTCCATTGCCGGATATACCTGCAATACCTAGTATCTCTCCGCTTTTTGCAACAAATGAGATATCTTTAAGAATAGAAAGGCCCTCATTGTTTCTAACTGTTACGCCTCTCATCTCGATACGTTTCTCGGGCTTTTGAGGATCACTTCTTTGGATATTGAGTTCTACTTTCTCTCCTACCATAAGCTCTGTAAGAGAGGCAGCTGTAGCATCCTTGGTCTCAACTACGCCCTCGCACTTACCCTTTCGAAGGACAGCTACACGGTCTGATATCTCAAGAACCTCATTAAGTTTATGAGTGATTATTATGATAGACTTACCAAGAAGCTTCATCTTCTTAAGAACAGTAAAAAGACGCTGCGTCTCCTGAGGTGTCAGAACTGCAGTCGGCTCATCGAAGATAAGAATGTCAGCTCCGCGGTACAGGACTTTGACGATCTCCACGATCTGTTTCTGGGATACAGACATGTTGTAGATCTTCTCTGCAGGAGTAAGGTCAAAACCATACTTACTCACAAGAGCATCTATCTCCTGATTAACCTTCTTCATATCAAGCTTCATAGCGCCATCAAGCCCTAGAATTATATTCTGGGCTGCTGTCAGTATATCTATAAGCTTGAAATGCTGGTGGATCATACCAATTCCAAGATCAAAGGCATCTTTGGGGCAGTTGATGGACACTTCTTTACCATTTATGAGTATCTGACCCTCGTCCGGATAATAGATTCCGGAGAGCATATTCATAAGGGTTGTCTTACCGCTTCCATTTTCGCCAAGAATAGAGAGAATCTCGCCCTTTTTAAGGGCGAGATCTACCTGATTATTGGCAACTACACTACCAAAGCGCTTTGTAACACCTTTAAGTTCTATCGCGTAATTTTCCATAATAATCCTACTTTTTAACTTTAATTAGTTCGCATTCATTTGCATTAAGTGCTCTTGTCTGCACTTACATTCTCTATTTTGTATCACTATGCATTAGTTTGCATTAGTTTGCATTATTTTGCGTTAGAAGTGATGCCGTCGATGATGATATCAAATGCAGGTGCAGATGCAAGCTCTGATTCGTGGAAGTATCCGTCTGATACATAATCAGCATACTTGGCATAATCTCCGCCTTCTGCGATAGCATCTTCAAGTGACTTACCGCCTACTGTGAACTTGCTGGTATCGAATACGTGAAGAGTTCCGTCTGCAAGAGCCTTCTCAACTTCTGCAACCTTATCAGCTGTTCCCTCTGCTACTGCTGTATCATTTAAAGCTGTGATAGCAACAGCGCCGTCGTTGTAACCTGCTGTCCAGTCTGTAGGCATTGCCTCTCCGTTAAGAACAGCCTGTACTGCATATGTGTAGTAAACACCCCAGTTGTTAGTAGCTGATGTAAGAGCGCATGTAGGAGCAACTGTTGTCATATCTACGTTATAACCTACACAAGGAACGCCTGCAGATTCACATGCTGTAGGAGCACCTGTTGTATCAGCATGCTGGCTCATAAGTACGCATCCATCAGCGATAAGTGATGTAGCAACTTCACCTTCTGCTGTCATATCAGCCCAGCTGTTAGTATACTGAACTTCCATAGTAGCTGAAGGGCATACAGATGTAACACCAAGATAGAAAGAAGTGAAACCAGAAACAACTTCTGCATAAGGATAAGCACCTACATAACCAACCTTGGCAGCATCTTCTGTGATCTTGCCATCAGCGATCATCTCATTGAGCTTAAGTCCTGCAACAACACCTGAAACATATCTTGCCTCGTAGATGTTATCAAAATAGTTGTGGAAGTTAGAAAGACCTGAAGAAGCAGCCTGATAACCTGTTGCATGGCAGAACTGAATCTCAGGATATTCTGCAGCAACCTGCATAAGGTAAGACTCGTGACCGAAGCTTGTTGCAAAGATAATATTACATCCCTGATCTACCATGTCTTCAGCAGCATCTGTGCAGGATTCATCTTCAGGAACAAGTGTCTTCTCAATGATCTGATCATCAGAGATTCCAAGAGCAGCCTGCATCTGATCGATACCTTCCATGTGAGCTGCTGTATATCCTTCGTTCTCATCACCGATGTAGATAACACCGCTCTTGATGTCAGAAGCAGAGAGTGCCTCGCCGCCTTCAGCTTCTGCAGTGTTTTCTGCAGTATTGTCAGCACCCTTGTCTGTGCCGGCACCATCTGATGATCCGCATCCTGCAAGCATAGATACACATGTAGCTGCTGCAAGAACAGTGCTTAAAAGTTTCTTCTTCATAATGATCTCCCTTTCCTGGCCCTCTTAAAGCCGTGAGTTTAAAATGTTATCTTAAACTCCGTTTGATTATATTTCGATGAAATCAAAATCCCCTTAAAAACATATTAATCGAGAAGGACATCACCTACTCGATCAAAAAATTAAGAGGTATTTATTACGTTATCAAATATAAGTTCTCCGGCTACTAATGTCAATGGATTTTTGAACGACTGTTCAAACAAATTTCAAAGACAAAAAGATGTATTTTTTATTAATTTTGAACAGAAGGTCAAAAAAATCCCCCACATCAAGATCGAGGTGACCGGATGTAAGGGACTATTCTAGCTTTTTTAGGATCATTTTTATGAAAAGAAATCTCTCATTACAGAAGGATCGCTACTTGTATTATCTATATACAGCTTTACATCCTTGGGATTACCTTTTCGTTCTATCCTGCTACCCTCGAAGATACGCTTGGATACTGAACCTGAGCCTAGTGCAAGGATGCTCTGTGTCTCTTCCATGGTGATTATGTTGTACAGGCACATCTTGTCCCCGCGCCCATATCCTGTATTTTCAAAATTGCCGCTTATATTCTTCTGCCTGTAGAGATAATACGGGCCAAGTCCCATACTTCTGGCACCGTCTTCTGCCACTTTCATCATAGCGGATGTGGTATCCATACCTGCAAGGCCGTGATCTGCTACGTAGTCATAGAGTCTTGATGCTCTTTTAATGGCAAGCGAATGAACTGTAAGTTCATCAGGACGAAGCTTAGCTATCTCATCCATTGTGTACTGAACATCACTAAGCTCTTCTCCCGGAAGTCCAAGGATTATATCCATATTGATGTGATCAAATCCCGCTTCTCTTGCCATGTAGAAAGAGTCAATGGTCTGCTGTACGCTGTGGTGACGGCCTATAAGTTCAAGTGTTCTGTCTCTCATGGTCTGAGGGTTAACAGATATCCTTGTAACTCCGCCCTTTTTCATTACTTTAAGCTTATCCATAGTAATAGAGTCAGGACGGCCTGATTCTATGGTGAATTCTCTTGAATAAGAGGTATCATAAGAGTCCTTGATCCAGCCTATAAGCTTTTCAAGCTGATAAGGTTCAAGTGTAGTAGGAGTTCCCCCGCCTATATATATGCTGTCAAGTCGCTTATCTTTAAACAAAGGAGCAGTCTCATCTATCTCTTTCTTGATGCAGTCAAGATAGTCATCAACTTTCCCCTTCCAAAGACCTATAGGCGATGACATGAATGAACAGTAAGCACATCTTGTCGGGCAAAAAGGTATGTTCACATAAAGGCTATATCCCTTACCATCCGTCGTGCCTTCAAGAAGCCTGTTCTCTCTATGTGCTATCTCGATGCTAAGATCAGTCTTTTCATCAGAGCAGATATAGGTCTTCTTCATATAATCGCGGATCTGTATGTCGCTGTCGCCGCCAAGAAGTCTGTGCATAGCGATCTTAACAGGTCTTATACCTGTAAGAGTCCCCCATGGAAGATCTTTGCCGGTCTCTTCATTAAGCACTGTATACAAAAGGCGCTTCAAGACATTCTTGGGAGAATCCGTCATATCTGCGCTGCAAGCTTCCGATTCTCTTATACAGTCCATGGAAAAAGACTTAGCAGCTCTTCCATCCCAGATAAAATCAGCATCGATATGTCCTTCATCCCAGGACAGAGTCATATCTATAGTAAGTATGACATTGGCATCTTCGGGAATCTGCCTCGTTCCCTTTACAAAAACAAGGACATCCTCCTCCGGATAGAAACTTTTGACCAGAGAATGGATGTCATAAAAGTATTTCTCTTTATCTGTATATACTATAATCATAGAACTCACCTTAAAAACGGATTGTAGAGCTTCTCATCTCCAATTGTAGTAGCACCGCCGTGCCCCGGATATACAATAGTATCATCAGGAAGATCAAAAAGCTTCTCGTGTACAGATCTAACCAGAGCCTGAGAACTTCCTCCGGGGAAATCCGTACGTCCAACAGATCCTTCAAATAGAGTATCTCCGCTTATAAGGATCTTATCATCATCAAAACTGTAGCAGCAGGAACCAACTGTATGTCCCGGTGTTCCAAGTAGCCTGCATTTAAGACCGGCAGCTTCGATTATCTCTTCATCTCTTAAGAATCTGTCAGGTTTAATCGTTATACTTTTTCCAATAAAATCATACGAAAGGTTTACTTCGGGATCTTCGCATACCGATGACTCTTTTTCCCAGCACCATATAGGAGCTCCTGAGAGCCTTTTAAGATCTGCAGCTCCGGCCATATGATCGAAGTGGCCGTGAGTTAGGAGTATGAGCTCAACCTTAAAATTCTTCTCTGTAAGCTTTTCATACAGATACTCTCCGGCGTCCGCAGGATCGAAGAAGATGCAGGGTATTGGCTCATTACTAGCACTTCTATCTTCTGTATCTTTAAAAACGAAATAACAATTGGTCTGTACGGGGCCAAGTGTTACCTGGCCAACTTTAATATTACTGTCCATTAGAATGCTGATCCAATCTTTGGTATGATGCACAGCCATGCCGACATTATATAAATAATGCCGGCATGCTGATATTAATTCTTAAACTATTAAAATGCTTGTCAATAGGTACTGATGCCGATATAACAGCCTGTTCTTATCAGTCTATTATAATCAGCCTGTTATTATAAGACTATTCTTATAAAACTATTCTTATCAGACCGTTCTTATCAGACTATTTTTATCAGACTATTCTTATCAGAATGTTCGTATCAGCCTGTACTTCTCTCAATATCGATGACGCTATCGATCTGTCTTAGCTTATCTGTAACTGTTACAAGCTCTTCACGGCTTGAAACCTGGAATGAAACATCCATGGTAGCAAGGCCCTGCTTACTGGTTCTTGTATTAAGAGACAGGATGCTGATGTTGTTCTCAGTAAGAATTCTTGAAACATCTGCAAGAAGGCCTCGTCTGTCGTTAGCAAAGATCTTGATGTCAGCAGTATATTTCTCAGATCCGATAATACCATCGCTCTCCCAGCGGGCTTCTATGAGCCTGCTCTTATCTTCCATAGTCATCTCTGCAACATTGACGCAGTCACGTCTATGAATAGATACGCCTCTGCCTCTTGTTACAAAGCCAACGATATCATCTCCTGGAACAGGATTACAACATCTTGAAAATCTTACTGCAACGTCATGAACGCCTTTAACGATAATGGCATTACCACTTCCATTGATCCTTGCAGGTGAGTTTGAAACATTAGCTGCTGCAAGAACTTCTTCATCAGTAAGATCCTTCTTGTGATCTCTCTCATAGAGCTCACAGAGCTTGTTGACAATACCGCCTTCTTTTAAGGCTCCAAGACCTACTGCACAAAGTACAGCATCCCAGTCGTGGAAACCATACTTGCGGATGATGATATTGATATACTCAGTTTTGGTTATATCAGAGATCTCAATACCCTTGCTCTTACAATAGTCAGCGATAAGCTCTTTACCGTGGTTAACATTCTCTTCTTTTTGCTGAGACCTGAACCACTGGTTGATCTTGTTCTTGGTAGATGTGGACTTGGCAATTGCAAGCCAGTCACGTGATGGTCCCTTGGAATTCTGAGAAGTAAGGATCTCAATACGATCACCATTTTGGATCACATAATCAATAGGAACCAGCTTACCATTAACCTTGGCACCGATCATCTTGTTACCAACAGCTGAATGAATGCTGTATGCAAAGTCGATTGGGGTAGATCCGTTCTGAAGATTCTTAACATCACCCTGAGGAGTGAAGCAGTATACATCTTCTGAGAAAAGATTCAGATCGCTCTTTAAAAGGTTCATGAACTCTCTGTTGTCACTCATGTCCCTCTGCCACTCAAGGATCTGGCGAAGCCATACAAGCTTTTCTTCTTCCTGAGTTTCAATCTTCTTGCCATCAGATGCTTCTTTATATTTCCAATGAGCGGCAATACCGTATTCTGCTGCTCTGTGCATATCAAATGTTCTAATCTGTATCTCGAATGGCGCACCGTTAGGTCCTATCAGTGTCGTATGAAGAGACTGATACATATTGACCTTGGGCATAGCTATATAGTCTTTGAATCTGCCTGGGATAGGCTTATACATCTCGTGGATTATACCAAGAGCTGCATAGCAGTCCTTGACTGATTCAACGATTATCCTGACAGCGAACAGATCATAGATCTGATCAAGAGTCTTGCCCTGATTGTGCATCTTCTTATAGATACTGAAGAAATGCTTGACTCTTCCGTTTACTTCACCCTTGATGCCGGCTTCTTTGATAGCAGCTTCAACATCTTTTGCAATCTTCTCAACGTAGGCTTCACGCTCTTCTTTTTTCTCAGATACCTTTTCCTTAAGATCCTTATAGATATCAGGTTTAAGGTACTTAAGAGACAGATCGTCAAGCTCTACCTTGATCTTACTGATACCAAGACGCCCTGCTATAGGAGAATAGATGTCCAGCGTCTCCTGAGCTATCCTGTGCTGCTTCTCAGGCGGCATATGAGCAAGTGTTCTCATATTGTGGAGTCTGTCGGCAAGCTTTATAAGGATGACACGGATATCCTTGGCCATAGCCAGGAACATCTTCCTGAGATTCTCCGCCTGCATTTCAAGCTGCTCTGCAGTCTTGTCCTTATAATCAGCAGGAAGCTGCAGACTCTGCAACTTGGTAACACCATCTACAAGAAGTGCTACATCAGATCCAAACTGCTCATCTATCTCGTCTTTGGTGAGAATAGTGTCTTCTACGACATCATGCAAAAGCCCTGCTGCAATAGTCTCCTTATCCAGCTCCAGATCTGCAAGGATAATGGACACACACAAAGGGTGAATAATATACGGCTCTCCGGATTTGCGAAGCTGATCTTTGTGAGCTTCGCGCGCTATATTATAAGCCTTCTCGATCATGGTGATATCATCAGATGGATGATACTTCTGTACCCTGGCGATCAGACCTTCATAAAGCCTTTCCGGTGGCTGAAACTCTTCAATTGATTCAATTTTACCGTCATCAAATCTTTGTTCTAACATTTTCCCTCTTGCGCCAATCTTTTAGTTTTATAGAAAATGCATATACTTAGATCAATATCTATGAAATTGATATTAATCTCTCGGAGTTAATCTTATGATTAACTCTCGGAGTAAAATATTTATGGAACATAAATATTTTACTCCCTATTACTTGCCCTCGTATACGACAGCAGAATCAAGTCTGTAACCGGCAATCTTCTGTCTTCCGTTAAGTCCTGCAAGCTCCATCATTACAAGGACACCTGCAACTTCTCCGCCAAGGGACTCAACAAGCTTGATCATAGCTTCTGTAGTTCCGCCTGTTGCGATAAGGTCATCTACGATGAGAACCTTCTGACCAGGCTTAATAGAATCCTTGTGCATCTCAAGAGTAGCCTTGCCATACTCAAGATCATAATCAATAGATACTGTCTCTGCAGGGAGCTTACCCTTCTTACGGATAAGTACAAATGGTTTGTGGAGATTATATGCAATAGGTGTTCCAAAAATGAATCCTCTAGACTCTGCTCCTACTACTACATCAAAATCAAGATCCTTAACAAGGTCCTGCATTGTATCAATAGCAAGCTTGAGTCCATCCGGATCCTGCATTACTGTAGTAATATCCCTGAACATGATTCCTTCTTCAGGGAAGTTAGGTATTGTACGTACATAGTCTTTTAATTCTTTCATTATTCCTCTTTTCCATAATCAATGAATGATTATTATAAAATGATGATAGTTTATAAAGGTGAAGGATCAAGTCCTTATAATATACCTTTTAGTTAACATCATTATTTAACATATTATAGATTGTGCAATAACGTCATAATGCGCTTTCAAGAACGTGTAATCCTCAGAATCCTTGACTTATAATGCACTTCTAATGATCATCAGTATAATTATTATCGCTTTTAAATAATTATTATAACATTTTACTGATTATATTAGACATATATTGGTAATTTTACCAAGAAAACGCTTGTAAAGCAAGATACTACGCATTTTTATTATCATAGCCTTATTCAATCACAGTCAAATAGGACCAAAAATGCACCACGAAAATATCCAAAAGATATAGTCGTGGTGCAAAGTGTTTTTTTATTTATACGAAGGATTCGCTCAAATCTATTATTGTTTATTAGCCGCTTGTACATTCTGACAAGGTGTAATCGTTATGCCTATAGTACCAACTTTATCCGAATTAAGAGTAAGGCCTTTATCCGGTTTACCAGATAATGCAAAATATACAGTGCCTTCAGATTGTCCATCGCCATATTTATAATAAGAATCACCTAAATTCAAATTGCTGATATCCATCTCCAGAAAAAGCTGATGGGTCTGCATATTAGAAACGTTACTACCATTTAAACCTTCTGCAAGTACAGCTTCAGTAAGAGCAGAGTTAGTATCAGTGAAAATACCGGTAACGCTTCCTGTAGTGGCTGATGAATTCAGCGGTTCACCATCTGCAGTATAAGCAAAATCTGCCTGCACAGGGAAATTCGAATTATTTGTAAGTGTAATTTTGTTATTAGTTCCATTAACTCCGGATGTTACCCATCCACCACTCTGTTTGCCACTTGAACCAGCTGTATAGCTATGAGTAGCAGGATTCCATACCGAACCATAGTCATAAATAAATTTCATGGCACCATATGTTATTTTAACATTATAGATAATATCAGAACCACCTTCAGTTGTTACCAATACATCTATACTAGCTGGACTCAACGGTTCTCCATCAGTAGCTCCATTCCATTTTCCACTTTCTTGTACAACCGAGCCGGTACCTTCAATAGATGTTGCCATAACTGTAGGTGCATGAGTAAATATAAGCACCCCTGCTGTTACGACAGCTAAACTTTTCATTAACGTCTTTTTGTTCATAAATGGAACTCCTTTCCTTACTTACCAAGGCTGAAGAACAAGATCCAACCTAGTCGTTCCTTCGCTTATAAAGGTCTCACTGTTTAAAGCATATATTTCTACAAATATATCCCTTTTAACATTATCAATCCTTCCCTCAGGCTTAAGTGTGGCAACATACTCTCCTGCCAGAATGCGGCCACTCTTGTATAAAACATCACCTGTTTCAGCGTCTTTCACCTTGCATAATAAATCTACTTCGCTATCTTCAGGATTAGTCAGGTATATATTCAACGAACCATCTTCCTGCATATATAAATTGGCAGAAAGATAAAAAACATACTCAAAGTCACTAACAACCCGGGTGTATATATAATTATCATCCGGGATAGGTCGTCCTTTATGAGACGTTTTATCATGGCTGGGAGGAGAATATATCCCTGCTATAACATATATAACGGCCGAAACTGCCAAAAAGATAACCAATCCAAATATAAAATTTTTCTTAAACCGCATTTTTTCAGTCGCTGCAGAACGATAGACCTGTCTTGTTTCGCTCATTATCAACCTCTCTGGACATCCTGTTATTCAATCTCTATACGAACCGGAAGACTATTGTCAATCATAGCTTTACTATCATCTTCCAGAGTGTAGCTCGTCAAAAAAACTGTAGCGCTATCAGTTCCGTTGCTTACCAGGCGATACCCATCATCATTAAGGGTCACAAAGTTAAGCCCTCTGCCGGGAAGAACAGCGCCGGATTCAGCCATAACTGTTCCGTCATCTGCCTGAATAGTAATGACTATTTTGTATGTAGAATTCGAAGGATTTTTAAAATCCATATAGCACTTTCCGTCATCAGGATCTACATGCAGTGTATGATTAAAAGAAAAAGATATCGTATTCATGCCATCTGATGCCTCATCATAAGAACTATTGTCCTCCTGGCTGATAACAAACTGATTGGCATCCTCTTTGATAGGTGCGTAAACCTGTGCGTTACCGGAAGTTGGCAATGCAAGAACTGCTGCTATACCTATTGCAATTATCCCCGCTGCTGTAATACCTATTGGGATAAACGGAATAAAAGCTCTCGACTGGCTGACTGCAGCATAACTCTTTTCGATACGTCCTCTGTTAACTCCTGCTATGCCACCCATATTCAGGTGGTCACCTGCACCATACATCTGAGCTATAACACCGCAGCACGAAACAATTCCTTCATTAATTCCGCATAATGTTCCCACATTACCTTCACCTGTAATTTCACCTTCAAGTGAAAGATTGATTACAGTTCCTTTGAGATGGCCAAAAAAGCCGGTATTACCTATATTTTTTTCATAAATCCGGAAATTAACAATAGAATGCCCCTGCCCATCAAATACGCCTCTGAAAGCATTACTAAATTTATCACCGATAGGAGAAAGCTTTTTTCCTTTACAGTCAATGTCCTTAGATAGTACGAATCTTCCGTTCAGAAATTCCTTATCACCTTTACGTACACCTTCCGAAAACTTATTAAGATCTTCAATACTTTGTATCGTATGTATCTTGGAGTTAGTTGCTTTTTTGACAGATACTTTCCATTTACTGTCTATAAATCGCAGAACAGGCTTGCCATCTTTGTACTCCCAAATCTTATCAGTATTAAATCCCAGTATATCAGCATCTTCTTTTTTCTTGATTTCTTCACCTGATTTGCGGGCATCTTTAATATAGAGTTCCTCAACATTTTTATATGTTTGGGAAAAGGAAGTCACAATTTGTCCATTATTAACACCGCATACATTTTTTCCAAGACTTCTGCCTGAGCGCACAAATGCGTAACAGTCTGTTATTTCTCCATTATTGACACCTGAAAGTGTTCCATATCTAGTTTCTGAATCAGAATTAGTTATACCCATGCCTTCTCCTCATGCCTTGTTGTTGTACTTACTTTTTTACCCCATATTCAGTTTCCAAATGAAAATAGCCATAAAGATTGATACAAGAGTATTAACCACACCAAGCAGCAATAAAATCCATACAAGCTGCTGTGTCTTACGTGTCGTACTCTGATTGGCCACCTGAAGCAGGCTTTCATCAATAGTTTGCAGCAAACGTTCATTCTGCTCATTCGATTTTCGAAGAAGTTTATCGAAATCTCCGGTGCCCTGTGATAAAGAACCTTTTTGAATCCTTTTAATTCGATTTTCCAAGAACGTCACATACTGACGACCATAAGAAGAATTCAGAAAATCAGGACTTTTTTTAATATATGTCAGTACTGTTTTCAAATCCTCAACATCGTCATAATCCACATTACATGTAACAATTCCGATTGTACGTAAAACTGCATTCTGATCATTTGCTCCCATTTTATTCTCCAATTTTAGTTTTAGTCACAATCCTTTTATTTGATATACCGTCTACACATATGCGGTATTTGTTACCGTGTTGCAATATGACATAATCTGTGTAAAAAACCTTGTTCTATTACGTATCAGAATCAGGTGCAGGTTCAGGTGATGCGGCAGGTTCAGATTCCTGGGCCGGTGCCGGTTCAGACGCAGGTTCAGGAGAAGGCTCCGGTTCTGGTTCCTGAGAAGGTTCTGGTTCCTGAGAGGGCTCCGGTTCAGGTTCTGGAGAAGTTTCTGGTTCCTGAGAGGGTTCCGGTTCAGGTTCTGGAGAAGGTTCTGGTTCCTGAGAGGGCTCCGGTTCTTCGGGC
>JAEEGI010006322.1_pt1 | contig 26792 bp, 20 predicted proteins | sample 8958751 | NCBI WGS metagenome assembly JAEEGI01 (sample SAMN16246545, study PRJNA631951) | gut metagenome | biome: gut microbiome; feature: rumen; material: KS-attached | host: Bos | place: Iran: Karaj | collected 2018-10 | reverse complement strand
TACCTGGAGTTCCACTGGGACCTCTTGCTGACGGCCTTGCCAACGCCGTTATGACCATTGCTATCGGATATATTGCAAAGTACTATCTCCAGAAAGGTTCAAAGGAACTGAAGGGGGCAAAGGGCAGAAGGGTTAAGCTGAAGGCAAAGATGAAAGCTTTGGGTCAGGTTCCAAAACTTCTTGTGGAAATTCCGGAACAAATTGGAAGCAGCGGCCTTTCATGGGCAATGAAGGGCTTCGAGAAGGCTTATGTTAAAGTGACAAAGAATAAAAGTGATGATGAGGTTATGTCTGATATGGATGATTACGACCCCTCAGAAGATGCACCCATAGAAGGTAGACCGAAGAAAAAAGGTATCTTTAGTTTTTGGAAGTAGGACCTGCGACATTGCTGCCAATTTCTTAAACTCGTTTAAACATTGGCAGTCCAGAAGATGTCGTTGGGATTGGTGTCAATGCGAAGTACAAAAGGCCGAAGTATGACAATTATGACAAATGACAGTGTCAGAATCCGGGCTTAGGATTAAGTAGACCACGATGAATCACACCTATCGACCAAAGCATTACATTACATTGTAGTCAAATCAATTTTAAGAGTGTACGTCATCAATTAAAGAAGTTACATATGTACTTATATATATTACAAATTATTATATGTTATAACATATAATAATTCTTATGTTACTATTTTCTCATGTTTTTAAAAAATAGAATCATTGCAATGTTATGCGTAATGACCGCTGGTTTGGGATGCCAAAAACATAACTGTCATTTGTCATAATTGTCATCTTTTAAACTGTAACAACTGTAACTGTAACGGAAAGGATGTCTGTTGTGTCAATAATTTTCATAGTAAATAGTCCAGCAATAAAAAGAATCATAAACGCTTGATAACCAAAGGTTTATGGAGATCGGAAGTTTGGGCTAAGGAAAGCTGGGGTATGCAGTAAGGAAAGTGGTGGTTTAGGCCAAGGAAAGTCCCAGTTTACTGCCTTGTTTCTTCGAGAAATGAGAAAGCACAACGATTCTGTAAAGTGTTTTGACAATAGGAACCCGCCAGAAATCCAGCGGGGCTTATGGTGAATATCCGATAAATTCTCACAAAAGGGACGGTCTGAACGGCCTGCGCTCTCATCACTGAGTGCAACAGATTGTCTCAGAATCTCGAACCTCATTCGGCAAAGGCGTCATGAAATCTTGCACTTATTTGTTAAATGAACCAATCTCTATCAGATTTCCGTCTGGGTCGGCCGCATAGCAGGTGCGCTGTCCCCAAGGCTCTGTTGTGGGAGGAAATGATTATTATTCTATGGGTATCATCACGCCGCACTGGTAATCGGGCGAGTCGATGTCTGTCCCGTTGTACCATTCCATAGTCATGGCGTTCAAGGGGCAACGAAACTCAGGGTGTTGAGGCAGCCACTCCTTATAGAACTTCTGGAACTGCTGCTGGAAGGCCTTCATGCCGCCCTCGAAATGAACCTTCACCCATTTGCCGCTGCGGATAGGAAAGAGTCGCATACCCTCAGGCACGTTGCCACCTTTGTAGATACCACCAATCACATAGGTGAAGGTCTTGGTGTTGCAAGCACCGAAGTTCTGTTCGGCACAAGTCATACAGTTGTGGTTTGGGATGTCGCAGGTACAGAGTCCGAACTCGCCGACGCCGTTATCGATGGCTGCCTGCTGAAATGCATCTGGAGCCTTGTGTTCCATAAACACGGGCTTAATGATTCTTTCCACATACTCGCCCCAGAACTTAGGGCACTCTTCCTGACCTTTGCAGAATGCAATTTCCTTAGCCATGCCGATAATCTGCACATCGGCTAATGTAATAATCTCGTGTTTCATCTTATTATTTATTTGTTTTTGTACTTAAATACGGTTTATCATCCAATGGACGGGTGCAGCCCCATTGCTGGGCGAAACGTTCGAAGTTTTTGCGGACAAGACGCTTGATGAAGAGCCGGAACAGCAGGTGAACGATCCAAGGATTCTTCTCAGGATCAGTGAATTTACTGGCCTCGGTGGTCATGAAATTGCCATTGCTGACGAACGACTGCCCCATCTTGGTGTAGGCGTCCAGTTTCTTGGTCATCGCCTTCTTCATCTTCTCATCGTCGCGCATACGAATAAGGAAACTGCCGCCTTGAACCAGACAACCGCCGTAGGTGCAGCCCAATTGTGCTGGCAGAGATTGCAGGAATCGCTCGCAAAGACGCAATTGGTGCCCTTCGTCGAAGCCCCCGTGCAGGATAAAAGACATCTGCGCTGGCTGCTGACGCTCTGTTGGCAATGTCTCTAAGAACTCAAGCATGATACTGGGCACGCACTCCACAAACAGAGGCAGGGCGAATATGATTTGATCGTGGCTGATGAAAGATGCACGTGCAGCATCCCATTCCTTTCGGTTCGACAGCGAATAGAGATCGTATGAGGAACCAGATGCATGGAGTCCTTTGACAAACGACTGGATAATTTTGTCCGTATTGCTGAACTTCTGCACACGCGGACTTCCGTTGATAATGACTACATGCATGGCTCACCCTCCTTACTTATATTATAGACACCCAGCGACTGCCCGGCAAGGTTTGAAGCCACGCGACGGCTCCATTCTTCGAGAAACTCCTGGTCGGCCTGGCCTTTGTACAGAAGGCCGAAGTTCAGCGGATGGTAACGCAGCTCGTGACGCTCCAAGCCGTCACGGAACTCCACATACATATTCAGCATCGGCACAATGCGGTCCATTACCCGCTTACCGCGCCAGTCCACGAATCCGAAGCGTGTATCCGATACCAGCCACAGATTCTCAGCTTCCACCAGTTTCTTGATGATGCCCTCATAGTCATCTTTGATAGCACAAATACCAGGCTTTTTAAGCCAACACAGGTTGCAGCCCATGCAGTGGGCTATCTTCATGCCAGAGGTGTTGATAACCTCCACATCATCACCTTTTATTAGGATGCTGATCTGTTCTGAATCGCAACCTTCCTCTAATGTGTTCAATACTATTGTCATACCTTTCACGTTTTACAATTTGACGCTGCAAAAGTACATAATGTTGCAAAAAACGCCAAAAATCTGGGATAATCTGCACGGAAATGTGATGAATGGCATATCACAAATACTATTAAATCTGAGCACAAATATAGTGATATTCGCTGAATTATCGCTAATTTTGCACCAACTTTTAGAAAAGTTTATGACGAAAACGTCCATATTACAGCGCGTGAGTTCAATCGCTAAAAAAGTCTAAGACTTCACGTAAAAAGGGATTGTTAAGAAAAAAAACTGTACCTTTGCATCATGTTAAGGTTTAAATAATAGCATTATGACTTTATTCGATCAGATTAGTGAGGACATCAAGTCCGCAATGAAGGCTCGTGACAAGGTGCGTTTGGAGACGCTTCGCAACATTAAGAAAGTATTTCTGGAAGCAAAAACCGCTCCTGGAGCCAACGACACATTGGCTGATGCTGATGCATTGAAGATTATCTCAAAACTGGCCAAACAGGGCAAGGAAACAGCAACGACCTACACTCAAGCAGGGCGTCAAGACCTGGCTGATGCAGAGTTGGCACAGGTGGAGGTGCTTGAGAGTTATTTGCCGAAACAACTTTCCCAAGAGGAGATAGAGGCAGAGGTGAAGAATATCATTGCTGAGGTTGGAGCCACAAGTATGAAGGAGATGGGAAAGGTAATGGGCACTGCCAGCAAGCTGTTGGCAGGAAAGGCTGATGGCCGAGTCATCTCTGAGATTGTGAAGAAACTCTTGGCATAAACTTTAATTCTATGTCAAAATTGGAACTTGTAAAGAGAAGATATAGTTCATACCATCTGCCATCTACTCTGGTATAGGCGGTTGTGGAACCCATTGAATGAAACGATTTGAGCTAAACCTGCGCGACCTTGGAGGAATACCTTTTGCTGGAGGTGTTGTTCCAAAAGGACTTTATCTGCGTAGTGGCAAGCTCAGCATTCTCACAAAGGAGGAATGTGCCGAACTGTGCAGAAAACATCATGTCACCTGTGTGATAGATCTCCGCACACCTATTGAATCTGCCGAATATCCTGATCCTATTCCTGCCGGTGTGGAGTTCCTGCAAATCCCGATTCTGAAGGATGCAGCCGTCGGGATTACCCACGAGACAGGTTCTGATGCGATGACAATCATCCGCAATCTGAGAAAGAACCCGGAGAAACTGAAGGAAATGGTTCCTGATTTCAAAGCACTATATAAGGACATCGTTACCGATGAATACTGCCGTAGCCAGTTGGATAAAGCTGTTGATATACTGAGAAAGAATGCCGCAGAGGGTAAATGTACGCTCTTCCACTGCACGGCGGGCAAGGATAGGACGGGTATTGTGAGTATGGCTCTGTTGAAATCGTATGGTGTCAGCGACGAGGATATCATCCGTGACTACATGCGAACCAACCGCTATGCTTTCTGGCCAACCATCAAGAAATGTCTGGGTGTGCTAATGCTGACCCACAATTGGGAGCTGGTCAAGATATGCTACACCTCATTCATGGCACAATGTGAACTGATTGAGACCGCTATCAGAAACTATAAGCAAAATGAGGTAATCGGCTAAGCATTCGAACAGATGAAGAAGATTCTTTTATTCTCGTTAGTCGCTATCATGTTTGTAGCTTGTAGTAGCAAAACAGGAAAGGCTGTAAATGATACAGGCTCTTTGGCTGTTGATTCCGTCAATGACTCTGTTGTTGATAAGCATTCGGAGGCCTATATCCGTCAGCGCATTGACACCATCTACAAGTTCGTAGGCAAGATTACTTATGATGCCGACGGGAACCGTGATTATAATTATAGTCCTTTCAATCTTGACAGTGCCTACTGCTCCGAACGTTACTATGCTCTGATGCAGCAGGCTTCGGCAATTTGTGACGAGACGGGTGACATCCTTTATGACTACGATTATTGGGTATGCGGACAGGATATCTCTGATGACTGGAGCTACAAGGTTTCAAAGGTCTATCAAGTCACAGACTCTACGGCGCTCGTTGATATGATTATCCACAATTTCAGCGATACCGATAATACTATCGCCCTGCGTTTTGAACGTGGTGACTGGTATATCGACGATTTCAGTCCTTCAGATGACGGAAATGATGACAAGGCTTCTCTCCGTCGCTTAATCAAACAGGGCAAGGAGGCTCATGAGAAGGCAAAGACACTCGCAGGCGATTGGGGTTGGGTAGGCGAGGACTGTCCAGAACTGTTGCTTGATATGGAGATGACCGACAAGGGGCTGAGGGCAAAGCAGTGTGATGTCTATCGTATGTATGGCTTTGACCATACCACGATTACCTTCGATGGTGAACACCTGACTGTCAATGAGAGTGCTGACGATGAGCAGTCTCCGGAGAATCAGATTCGTTTGTACCTCCATCTTGACGAGAATGGCGATTTGGTGGGCGACTGTTCCATCAGCCATCGTCTGGCCAGCAAAAGCTATGACGGCCCCATCAGGTTGCGTAAGGGTTATTTCTTTTATCGTGATGGTGTGAAGAAGAAACTATCAGAATGATCACCCTTCGTGGGGCGCGGCTGCAGTTCCAGTTTGCAGGCACCTTTCTCCCAGTTTGCAGCGTTAATAATTTGTAAGAATCTTGGTGGTTTCGTTTATTCTTTGTATTTTTGCACTCACTATTACAAATGTAAACCTAATGGATATGAAGAAATTATTGATGACGGCGATGATGTTCGCTATGAGTGTGGGGCTGACGACGGCCCAGACTGTTCAGAAACAAGTAGTGGAAGAAGGTGGTACAGGTCCGTTCAAGTCGGAAGTGGTGGGCGATGCCTCCTGTCCTGGCTTCACGGTGTATCGTCCGCAGAACCTGAAGGAGATTGTGGCGAAGCAGGGCGCTCTGCCCGTGATTGTCTATGCCAATGGTGCCTGTTTTAATAATAATGTGGAAATGCGCCTGCTGTTGAGCGAGGTGGCATCCTACGGTTATGTGGCTGCTGCCATCGGCCCGTACGACGAAGCGGATGTGATGGCACAGTGGAGGGGCGTGCTGAAGTCGGCTTATCCTGAAACCAAGGGTGATGTCATTATGGCCAATGGTGAGAAGATCCTGCCTCTGACGCCTGAGGAGAAGAAGGCCCGTGAGGAGGAACAGGCCAAGCAGAGAGAGTTGGCTGCCAAAAACGCCAAGAAGAATAAGAAGCAGCAACCTGCAGTCCCTCAGTTCCGTACTTATCCCAAGATGCTGCTTGAGGTGCTCGACTGGCTGACGGAGCAGAATGCCACCCAGGGCTCGGAATACTATCATTGCCTCGCTCTCGACCGTGTGGCAGCGATGGGACAGTCGTGCGGCGGTGCCCAGGTGCTGGGTGTGGCCTACGATCCCCGCATCAAGACCTGCGTGATGCTGAACTCAGGTATCGGCGATATGGAGATGATGGGTACGACGAAGGATAATCTGAAGAACCTTCACACGCCGATGTTCTATATGATCGGCGGTCCTGGCGACATTGCATACGCCAATGCCCAGAAGGATTATGAGCGCATCGCCGACAATATCCCCGTGGTGATGCTGAACTCGAAGGACGGTCACAGCGGCACTTATTATGAGAAGTATGGTGGCAACTACGCCAAGGCCGTGGTGAAGTGGCTCGACTGGCAGTTGAAAGGTCAGGTGGGACAGTCTGCCCTTTTCCTCGACGACGAATATCTGAAGATGAAGTTCCCTGAATGGCAGGGTGTCAGGAAGAATTTCTAATATCTGCAGCCTGATGAAGACTGCGGTGATAGGCGGCGGGGCAGCAGGATTCTTTCTGGCCGTGAACCTGAAAGAGGCTGTGCCTGAGATGGCGGTGACCATCTTTGAGCGCAGCAACCGTGTGCTGTCAAAGGTTGCTGTATCGGGTGGGGGACGGTGCAACTGCACGAACACCTTTGCCGATGTGCGTGACCTCTCGGCTGTCTATCCCCGTGGTCATCGGCTGATGAAGCGGTTGTTCAAGACGTTTGACTATCGTGATGCCTATGCGTGGTTTGAGCATCACGGTGTGCCGCTGGTGGTGCAGGAAGACCAATGTGTGTTTCCTGCCGCCCAGGACTCCAAGGCCATCATCGACTGCTTCCTGTCTTTAGCCCGTCGATATCAGATAGAGATCCGTCAAGGAGAGAAGATATCCTCTCTAGCGGAATTGTCTGATTATGACTTTGTGGCCGTTACGACAGGTGGTTCCCCTACTGGTGAGGGGCTGAAATGGCTTGCGGCACTTGGTCACGAACTCGAGCCTCCTGTGCCGTCATTGTTCAGTCTGCGTGTGGACAACGAAGGGTTTTGCGGGCTAATGGGAACGGTGGTCAACGATGTGACCGTCCATCTGTCAGGTACGAAGTTCCGAGCAGAAGGCCCTTTGCTCATCACCCATTGGGGCGTAAGTGGTCCCGCTATTCTGAAACTGTCCAGTTATGCAGCCCGTCATTTGGCAGAAAATGGTTACAAGGTGACCCTCTCCGTCAACTGGTTGCAGAGCGATGAGGCTACAGTCTTGTCGGCTTTGGCGGAGATGACCATCCGTCAGCCGCAGAAGCAACTGTCGACCTTTAACCCCTTTGGCCTGTCGCAACGGTTGTGGAACCATCTGTTGTCAGAGACTTTGGGCGTCAGAAGCCAGATACGCTGGTCGGAAATGAACCGGAAAGATATGAACCGTCTGACGAATACCCTCGTCAATGCCACTTATTCTGTCGTGGGACGCGCACCTTTCAAGGATGAGTTTGTCACTTGTGGCGGTGTCTCGCTCAAGAGTATCAATCCCGCTACACTCGAAAGCCGCCACGTGCCTCATCTCTACTTCGCTGGTGAGGTGCTCGACATCGACGGCATCACAGGAGGTTTCAATTTCCAGGCTGCTTGGACTACGGCTTATGTCGTGCAGCAATCCATTAAGAATACCATAAATAGCATATCATAGCACCCGTTTATGGTGTTGATGCAATAAATCCCTTCCTTTTGCGTTATTAAGGAGGTGTTTAAACGATATACCATAATACTGCTTCTGTCTCTGGCTGCTGTGACGGTCAGGGCTCAGTATGATGTCGCTTTCAGTCATTACTGGGCGATGGAGCCTTCTTTCAACCCCGCAGCGGTGGGTAAGGAGGATAAGTTGAACATCGTTGGTGCCTATGCCACCCAGCTGTCTGGCTTCGAGAATAACCCGAAAACGATGTATGCCGCAGCAGATATGCCTTTTTACGCTATGAACAGCTATCACGGCGTCGGCATTCAGTTTATAAACGATGCCATCGGACTCTTCACCCACAAGCGTTTTGGCTTGCAGTATGCCTACCAGCCCCAGCTCTGGGGAGGGAAAATGAGTCTTGGTATACAGGCCACGATGCTCAGTGAGGCGTTCGACGGTTCAAAGCTGGAAGTCATCGATACAGGTGACAAGGCTTTGCCTACTTCTTCCGTCAATGGCACCGCCTTTGACATCAGCGCTGGCATCTATTACAATCACCGCAGCTGGTATGCTGGTGTGTCCGTTCTTCACCTGAATGCACCAAAGGTGGAATTGGGCGAAAGAAACGAAATCGACGTATCTTCAACATATTATTTGACTGGTGGATACAATATTCGGCTGAAAAATCCGTTTCTTACCATACACACCTCATTCTTGGGACGTACGGACGGCGTCGCATACAGGGCAGATATCTCTGGACGACTGAAGTACACTCATGAGAAGCGGGTGATGTATGCAGGAGTGTCGTATAGTCCGTCAACTTCCGTAACAGTACAGATCGGTGGCGACATCCACGGGGTGCATGTGGGATACAGTTATGAGATCTACACATCGGCTATTAATATCGGCAACGGGAGTCATGAACTCTATGTCAGTTACCAGACGGAACTGAATCTGTTTAAGAAAGGCCGGAACCTTCATAAGAGCGTGAGAATCTTGTAAAGGCTAATAATATAATATAAGGTAAAAGAGTAAATAACTAAGATATGGAAAGAAATGTAAATAGGAGGAAGCAAAAAGGAATGACGGCGAAAAGGTTTTTGCCTTTTTACCTTTTAGCCTTTTTACTTTTCTTGTTGACGGGTTGCTTTGGCAGTAAACTGGCCTCTTCCGGAGGCGGTGAGGTGACTGGTGCTGGTGGAAAGCCCTTTACGGAGCCGACACCTTACGGTATGTCGCTGATAAAGCGTGGCCATCTGAAGATGGGTATCGAGAAGACCGATAGCCTCTGGGGGCGTCAGACACCGTTGCGCGACATCTCCGTTGACGGTTTCTGGATGGACGAGACCGAGGTAACCAATTCCAAGTATCGTCAGTTTGTCAACTATGTGCGTGACTCGATTCTCAGGGAACGCCTGGCAGAAATCGACGAGACCTACCGTACCTTGAAGACTGACAAGGAAGGTAATGAACTCGGTTCAGTCATCAACTGGAAGAAGGCCCTGCCGCGTAAGCCCAGTGAGGATGAGCAGGAGGTTATCGACGGTCTCTATGCCACCAATCCCGTGACTGGCGAGAAGATGCTCGACTGCAAGCAGATGAACTATCGCTATGAGGTGTTCGACTATACCGCTTATGCCTTGCGCCGTAATCGCCTGAATCCTGAAGAGCGCCACCTGAATACTGACATCGTTGTCGATCCCAATGAGCAGGTGTGGATTTCGAAGGATACAGCCTATATCGATGACGAGGGAAAGATCGTGCGTGAGACCATCAACCGTCAGTTGACTGGTCCTTGGGATTTCCTGAACACTTATATCGTGAACATCTATCCCGATACCACCTGTTGGGTGAACGACTTCCCCAATGCCGACAACGAGGTGTATATGCGTTACTATTTCTCCAACCCCGCCTACAACGACTATCCCGTAGTGGGTGTGACTTGGGAGCAGGCAAATGCTTTTTGTCACTGGCGTACGGAGTACCTGTTGAAAGGTCTTGGGCCTGCTGCCCGCTTCGTACAGCGCTACCGTCTGCCGACAGAAGCAGAATGGGAGTTTGCTGCCCGTGGCAAGGACCAGAATGAGTTCCCCTGGGATAATGAGGATGTGGCCAGCGGCAAGGGTTGTTTCTTCGCTAACTTCAAGCCCGATGATGGTAACTATACCAAGGACGGTAACCTGATAACCAGTCGCGTGGGCATCTATTCCTCTAACAGCAACGGCCTCTACGATATGGCAGGCAACGTGGCAGAGTGGACGAGCACCGTCTATACCGAGGCAGGTGTCGATGCAATGAACGACATCAATCCCCAGTTGAGCTACAATGCTGCCAAAGAGGATCCCTATCGGATGAAGAAAAAGAGCGTGCGTGGTGGTTCTTGGAAGGATCCGGAGTCTTATATCCGTTCTGCCTGGCGCTCGTCTGAATATCAGAACCAACCCCGTTCCTATATAGGATTCCGTTGTGTGCGCAGCCTCGCTAACTCTACGAGCGACAAGGCCAAGGTCTCTAAGAAGTAATCTCTTGTTTATAGTTTACAGTTTATAGTTTATAGAGAATGACAACATATAGTAAATATAACTTTGTCTACCGTCTGCAGAAGTGGATGGATAGTGTGCCTGGACAGACGTTCCTCAACTATGCTTATAGCTGGGGCGCCTCTATTGTGATCTTAGGAACGCTCTTCAAACTGACTCACCTGCCAGGTGCGAACTTCTTCCTGTTCCTGGGTATGGGAACGGAGGTGTTTGTGTTCTTTATCTCCGCCTTCGATCGTCCGTTTGATAAGACGACTGACGGTATGGAACTCGACACTCACGTGAAGACCGAAGAAGAGCTTGAGGCTGAGGCTGCTCAAGCCGCTGCCACTGTCATTGGCGGCAATGGCGGTACCATCATCATCGGAGGTGGTGGCAACGCAGGTGGTTTTGATCAGAATATTCAGAGTGATCAGAGTTCTCAGACTGCCGTCGATACAGAGGCCATCGCAGCTGTCTCGTCATCCGTCGCCACCGTTTCTGGAATATCCGGCGTATCTGCTATCTCCGGCCTTCCCACAGTCAACCCCGAACTCGAGGAGGCTACCGCCAACTATGTTGACGAACTCAAGCGTCTCACGGAGATGCTGTCGAAGGTGGCAGAGCAGAGTGAGCGTCTGGCTCGTGACTCCGAGGAGATGGAGAACCTCAACCGTACGCTCACGGGCATCACTAAGGTCTATGAGTTGCAGTTGAAGAGTGCCAGCTCACAGATCAGTACGATTGATGACATCAACGCCCAGACACGTCGCATGGCTGAGCAGATAGCCGAACTGAATCAGATATACACCCGTATGATTGAGGCAATGACCGTCAATATGAAGGCTGCTGCCCCCTTAGGATAAACGACTATGGCAATCAAGAAAAGACCTGTTTCTCCGCGCCAGAAGATGATCAATCTGATGTACGTCGTCTTGATGGCTATGTTGGCGCTGAACGTCTCCAACGAGGTGCTCAACGGTTTCTCTATTGTTGAGAAGAGCCTGAACCGCACCACGCAGAACTCGACGCTGGAGAACCTGGCATTATACGATGAGTTTGCCGTGCAGATGAAGGCAAACCCACAGAAGACAAAGGAATGGTACGACAAGTCGCGTGAGGTAAAGAAAATGAGTGACTCACTCTATAATCTGATTGCAGACCTGAAGCAGGCCATCGTCATTGAGGCCGACGGTTCCGATGGTGACGTGAGTAACATCCGTAACAAGGAAGACCTCGAAGCTGCCAATCAGGTGATGCTCGCCCCTGGTCGTGGAAGAGGCCAGGAATTGCACGATGCAGTGGCTGCCTATCGTAAGCAGATGGTGTCTATGGTGGGCACTTACCGTCAGAAAAAGATGATTGCCTCCAACCTCTCTACCGATATCCCTTCCGATATTTCCGCGATGGGCAAGAACTGGCAGGAGTATATGTTTGAGGCGATGCCCGCTTCTGCAGCCATTACCTTGCTGTCAAAGATACAGAGTGACGTGCGCTATGCCGAGGGTGAAGTACTCCACACATTGGTACAGAACATTGATGTGAAGGATATCCGCGTCAATGCCCTCGAGGCATTTGTCATCCCTAACTCGCAGACCATCGTCCGTGGTGACAAATTCTCTGCCCATATCGTTATGGCTGCAGTCGATACCACCCAGGTGCCGGATATCTATATTGGTAACCAGAAGGTGGATCTTAAGGACAATCTCTACGAGCGCATTTGTGGCACTACAGGTGATTTCACCTTGGCAGGCTATCTCGAGACCGTCAATGGTAATGGCGAGAAAGTGCGTCGCGACTTCTCTCAGAAGTACACCGTCGTCGATCCCAGTGCTACTGTCAGTGCCGACCTGATGAATATGCTCTATGCGGGCTATAATAACCCCATCAGCATCAGTGTGCCTGGTGTGCCTCTTAGTAAGATACAGGCCTCGATGACTAATGGTACCCTGCAACCCGTAGGTCCTGGCAAATATATCGCCCGTCCTTCGAAGATTGGCGAGAATGCTACCATTACCGTCATTTCCACGAACACAGGACGTCCGCAGCAGATGGGACAGTTCACCTTCCGCGTGCGCCGTCTGCCGGATCCTACACCTTATATCACGATTAACGACGAGCACGGCAATCCCACCCGTTACAAGGGCGGTGGCCTCGTCAAGTCGCAGTTGATTGGTGTTAATACGATTGGCGCAGCCATTGACGACGGTATCCTCGATATCGCCTTTAAGGTGCAGTCCTTCGAGACCGTGTTCTTCGACAACATGGGTAACGCTGTGCCCATCGTCAGCGAGGGTGCCTCATTCTCTTCCCGTCAGAAGGAGACTTTCCGCAAGCTGACGCGTAACCGCCGTTTCTACATCTCCCGTGTGACGGTAGTTGGTCCCGATGGTCTGACACGTACCTTGCAGAACCCGATGGAAGTCATAGTGAAGTAGTGTTGATAGTTTAGAGTTTATTGTTTATAGTTTATAGATGATATGAAAAGAGTATTGTTCTTATTGACGATAGTGCTGATGGCAGGTGCCGTGCAGGCTCAGCCGAAGCAACGTAGAAGTCAGCCGAAGACTGAGCAGCAACAGCAGAAGGCGAAGAGCCCTTCGTCGGCAATGTCCATCAGGGCACAGATATCGTTCCCCACGGCTGTCGATATGCCTGAAGATGTGGTGTGGCGTCGTGACATCTACCGTGAGATCGACCTCACGAAGGATGCCAATGCCGGACTCTACTATCCTGTACAGCCTGAGGGTAAGCAGATGAACCTCTTCACCTATATCTTCAAGTTGGCGCAGAATAACTATATCCCCGTCTATGAGTACTCCATTGCCAACGACGGTGCCGATGTGTTCAATGACCAGACGAAGATTGAGATGAAGACGCTGCTCGACGACCGTCATATCTTCTATGAAGAGCAAGACGGTAAGTTGAAAGTCGACAATAGCGATATCCCCTCTCAGGAGGTTACAAAGTACTATCTGAAGGAGAGTGCCTATTACGATCAGGCCAATGCTGTCTTCCATATTAAGGTGATGGCGCTTTGTCCGGTAATGATGCGCGAAGATGACTTTGACGGCGAGGCCACGCAGTATCCTCTCTTCTGGGTGAAGTACAGTGATCTTGAACCCTTCCTCAACCGTCAGACGGTGATGACGTCGAATCTCAACAACGCTGCCACGATGACGATGGACGACTTCTTCACGCTTAATAGGTACCGTGGTAAAATCTATAAGACCAACAACGCCCAAGGCAAAACGCTTCTGCAGCTCTGCGATGGTGACACTACAAAGCTCTCTGCCGAACAGAAACGTATTGAGAAGGAGCTTGAGGCTTTTCGCAAGAACATCTTCGGCGATCCTGAGAAGAAAGACTCCCTCGACAGCATCGCCAATGCTAATCCTCAGAACATAAAAGCCGCTCAGAAGGCGAAGGCCAAGGGTAACAGGGCCCCGAAGAGCAGTGTTCGTCGTACGAAAACCTCCAAGTCGAAGGGCGGCTCCGGCAGCTCAGCAGCTTCCAGTGGTGCCCGTGTCAGCGTCCGTCGCGAGAGACACTAATTCATTTGAACAGAACCGCAGATTATGCGGATTACGCAGATAATGAAAAAAAATCTGTATAATCTGTGTAAACTGCGGTTTTTTTCGTACCTTTGCAGCAGTTTAATCACTAAATGAAATTAATCATGAAAAGAATCTTTACGTTAGTCGTGCTGGCAGTCGCTATGACGATGACCGCACAGGCACAGGGAATCAAGTTTGGAGTGAAGGCAGGTCTAAACATTACCAAGATGTCGATCAGCAAGGATGTCTTTGATTCTAAGAACAAGGCAGGTTTCTTCGTAGGCCCCACGCTGAAACTCTCATTGCCTATGGGCTTTGGAGCCGATATCGCAGCCCTCTATGATGAGCGCAGTGCCAATGTGGAGTTTGAATCCTCAAGTACTTCATATTCTGTTTTGGCTGACGAACACCAGTCTTCGTCAAATGAGACCATCAAACAGAAGTCCATCCAGGTACCTGTAAATCTTCGTTATAACATCGGCCTCAGCAGTATGGCTGGCATCTACCTCGCCGTAGGTCCTCAGTTCGGCTTCCCCGTGGCAGACAAGGTCTTTAAGACCGAATTTGGTGAATATCGTCTGAAGGATGCCAACCTGAGCGTAAACTTCGGTGCCGGCCTCACCCTTATGGGACATCTCGAAGTAGGCTTTACCTACAACCTCGCAGCAGGCAAGTCGGGTGAGTTCACGAATCTCAACGATATCGACACCCACAACAATGCCTGGCAGATTTCAGCCGCCTACTATTTTTAAATCGTAAATCCGTAAATCGTAAATAATTGTACGTCGACGTCATCCTGCCGCTTCCTCTCGACGGCGTGTTCACTTATTCCGTTCCGTCCGAGTTGGAGCGGCAGGTTGCCGTTGGTCATCGTGTCCTTGTACCTTTCGGCCGCAACAAGACTTATGTAGGAATAGTCGCCAAAGTCTTGTTTACAGTTGACGGTTTACAGTTTACAGGTGATTACTCTGCTGCAGAGGAAAGGCCTGCCAGCAAATCATCTGTAAACTATAAAGATGTTCTTCAGGTTCTTGATGCTTCGCCGATCTTGTTAGACTCCCAACTCAACCTCTGGCGTTGGATTTCCGACTACTATCTCTCACCCATTGGCGAGGTCTATAAGGCTGCTCTCCCTGCAGGTCTGAAAGCAGAAGACGGCTATCGCCCCAAAACTGAGACCTACATCCGTCTTACCCCTAAGTTTCGTTCTGAGCGTGCCCTTCATATTGCCCTCGACATGCTTCAGCGTGCCCCTTCCCAGCTGAAAGCCTTCATCGATTTTCTTGATTTGGCGTTGTTCACTGAGACAGAAGACTATCTTGCAGGCATTACCCGTGATGAGTTATTGAACGAGGGTCATACCCTCTCCACTATCTCCGCCCTTGCCAAACGCGGCCTTATTGAGACTTACGAACAGGAAGTAGGGCGTCTGAACCATGGTGGGGAACCTCATCCCGAACAGGTCAAGCCCCTTAGTCTGCTCCAGCAGGAAGCCTTTAATCAGATACAGTTCGCCTTTCTTCAAAAGCCCGTCACGCTGCTTCATGGTGTCACTTCCAGCGGAAAGACGGAAATCTACATCCACCTTATCCAGCAGGCCCTCGACAAAAAGCAGCAAGTGCTCTACCTTTTGCCCGAGATTGCGCTTACTGTTCAGATGATGGATCGTCTCCAGCGTGTCTTTGGTAACCGTCTGGGCATTTACCACTCGAAATATGCAGATGCCGAGCGTGTCGAGATATGGCAGAAGCAACTCTCCAAGAATCCCTACGATGTGATCCTTGGTGCCCGCAGTGCTGTATTCCTGCCTTTCCAGCGCCTCGGTCTCATCATTGTCGACGAAGAACACGAGACCTCCTACAAGCAGCAGGATCCCATGCCCCGTTACCATGCGCGCAGTGCTGCTATTGTACTGGCACAGTCTCTGGGCGCAAAGGTGCTTCTTGGTACAGCCACGCCTTGTGCAGAGACATGGCAAAACGCGCAGACAGGGAAGTACGGCCTCGTCACGCTCACAGAACGCTATAAAGGCATCGAACTGCCAGAGATACAGGTCATTGACATCAAGGACCTGCAACACCGAAAGATGATGAACGGCCCTTTCTCGCCCACCTTGTTATTAAAGGTACGCGAGGCTCTCGAACGTGGCGAACAGGCTATTCTCTTCCAAAATCGTCGTGGCTATGCTCCGATGATTGAGTGCAAGCAGTGCGGTTGGGTACCTCATTGTCAGCATTGTGATGTATCCTTGACCTTTCATCGCAATCTCAATCAGCTTACATGCCATTACTGCGGCTATACTTATCAGGTACCAACCGAGTGTCCTGCTTGTGGTAGTCATGAACTTCAGACACGTGGCTATGGAACGGAGAAAATTGAAGACGAAGTGCGCGGTATCTTCCCGGAGGCTCGTATCGCCCGCATGGACCTCGACACCACTCGTACCCGTCAGGCTTACGAACGCATCATCAACGATTTCTCTGCAGGGCGCACCAACATACTTATAGGCACCCAGATGATCTCCAAGGGCCTCGACTTCGACAAGGTCTCCGTCGTGGGTATCCTCAATGCCGATACGATGCTCAATTATCCCGACTTCCGTGCCTACGAGCATGCCTTCATGATGATGTCGCAGGTCAGTGGTCGTGCTGGTCGCAAAGGCCGTCGTGGACTTGTCATCCTTCAGACGAAAAGTCCTGACCTTCCCGTCATCCGCCAGATTGTCGATAACGATTATACAACTTTCTTCCGTTCCCTCATGGCTGAGCGGCGGGAGTTTCGTTATCCGCCATTCACCCGTTTGGTCTGTATCTATCTAAAGCATCGCTCTGACAGCCTTGTCGATACCGCCAGCCATGAGATGGGCAGCCGTCTGCGCCAATGGTTCGGTGCTCGAGTCCTTGGTCCAGACCGTCCCGCCGTCTCGAAGGTCAAGTCCCTTGCCATCCGTAAACTCCTCCTCAAGATAGAGCCCGGCCTCGACCTTCCTACCGTCCGCAAATACTTAGCGCTCGCCCAGCAGCAGATGCTGCAAGACAAGCGCTATGCCTCCCTCCAGATCTACTTCGACGTAGATCCGTTGTAATAATATTTAGAAGTTCAGCTCGCAGTTGATACCGAGCACACGGTTCGTACGAGTGAAGGAATCGCTGATACGGGGAGAAACAGAGGTGACGCGATCGTAATCCTCATAGTTCGTCTGGAAATAACCGGCACCAATCTGCACGTTCTCGCTGACGCGGTATTTGCAACCGAATCCGATACTGCTGGAGTTGACTACAAATGACATATCATTCATGTAGGCATCAGTAAGCTGATAGCGTGTGACCTGCACACCGGCAGAGATGGTGAAACGGTCGGTGATATCCCATTCTGCACCGCCGAGGTATTCATTCGTACCACCGTCGAGCAGCTTCTGGGTGTCGTTATACCAATGGGCCTTTGTGTCGAAGAAATGGTGGTAGCCGAGGTTGACACGGACGCCGTCGGTGATATTCCACATAGCTCCGACGGCGAGTTGGGCAGGAGAGTCCTCATCAACCTTTTCTCCATCGCGGAACTTGTTGACGGCAGGAATCTCGCTGGCCTCGTTGACGGTGGACTCGTTCTCCATACGGATCTGTGTCTTCGCCTCATACTTCACGGCGAAGTTGAAGGGGCCTACCCGGTAGTCGACGCCGATGACGGGAGCGATGCCCATACCCTCTTGGTTGCAGAGCAGGTTCACGCCTTGGGAATACTTCTGCAAGCCGTTGAGACTCTGCTTCGTGCCCTCGAGCTGTGCGAGCTGTGTCACAAGTTCTGTGGGGGGCTCGACACCTGCAGCCTGATATTGGGCAATACCCTCCTCCACTTGAGCGATGCCGTTGTCGACGATAGTAGAGGCTCCCGTGAGGAAGCTGCCGAAGTCTACGTAGCCGCCAGCGGTGTTTACCATGATGTTGCTGATCTTGGCTTTATAGGTGGCTGTGCCGTAAAGCAGGCGCAGACCGCCGTAGACGGAAAGGTCGGGTGTAATCTTATAGGCAGCTCCAAGCTGAAAGCCAAAGTAGTATTGGCGTCCCTGCATATAGCCGTCCATATCGTAGCCTGTAGCTCCAAGGGGCTGTAGCTGCTGGGCGATGCCTCCGACAACGCTCTCGAAAGAGCCGAGACCATCAGAAAACTCACACTTACCACCGCCTCCTGGTACGGAAACGTTGAGCTGCACGCTCCAGTTTCCCTTGTTATAAGCGCCTTGCAACGAGGGGATGAAAGGTGCGTCGGCCACACCTTCGAAGGTCTTCATGGCCTGTCCGTGATTCTTGCGACCGAGAGCGAAGACGGGATTTTCACTCTGAATGGTACGCGTCTGATGGGCATACTGCCAGTTGAGGGCAATGTGGAGTCCTTCGGGCAAGAAGGCGACACCTGCGGGGTTGGAATAAACTCCGTCGAGTCCGATGGCCGCATCGCGGGCAGGATTACGGAGGAAATCAATACTCTGATTCGTGTTGGTTAAGATGCCACCTGCTGTGGCGTTGGTTGCTGCAGCCAGCATCACGCCGGCAAGCATTGTCTTGAAACTTTTCATATCCTTTAAACATCTTTTACGAAAATCGGGTGCAAAGGTATATAGAATGTTTAAAAGTGTGATGTCTACGCACACAAAGTTAACAAGGTTTAACAATAATTGCACAGAAATATGCACAAATGTGCAATTTTGTGCAGTTTTTGCACAAAAACAGGGTAGAATGTGCAAGTGAAGCTTAGACCTATTTCTTCAACTCAGGATAGGAAAGACGGGTATGATAAATCATCTTGAGTTTCTCAATGAGAACCGTCTTGGCATAGGCTATATCGCGGAAGGTAATGGGGCACTCCTTGAAATAACCTTCTGCCACCTGGGTGTCAATGAGTCGGTTGACGAGTTCGCGAATGGTCTTCTCCGTGTAGTCGGGGAGCGAACGGGAGGCTGCCTCGACGGTATCGGCCATCATAAGGATAGCCTGCTCTTTGGTAAAGGGGTTGGGGCCAGGATAGGTGAACAGCAACTCATCGACATCGTCGTTAGGGTGGGCGTTCTTGTATTGGACGTAGAAGAATTTCGCCTTACCTTGACCGTGATGGGTTGAGATGAAGTCCTTGATGATGTTTGGCAAATCATACTTCTCTGCCATCTTGATGCCCTCAGTGACGTGACTGATGATCATCTGGGCACTGTCGATGGAACCCATCTTCTCGTGGGGATTGACACCAGACTGGTTCTCTGTGAAATAGATGGGATTGGCAATCTTGCCGATATCGTGGTAGAGGGCACCCGTGCGGACGAGCTGGCTCTTGGCATTAATCTTTCGGGCAATCTCTGCGGCGAGGTTACCTACCTGGATGGAGTGCTGGAAAGTGCCTGGTGCCACCTCACTCATCTTGCGTAGCAATTCCTTGTTCATATCGGAGAGTTCGATAAGCGTGATGTTCGATGTGAAGCCAAACGCTTTCTCGATGAGATAGAGCAAAGGGTAGGAGCAGAAAAGCAACATGCCGTTGATGGCGATGTAATTGTATTCGCTATAACTCATGCGGCTGATATCGCTGTTACGTATCCAGTCGAGGGCAAGGTTTGTCAGTCCCATGCCGACGGTGATAAAGACTGCTGTCCAGAAAAGCTGAGAACGGCTGGAGAGTTCGCGGAGGGAGAAGATTGCAATTAGGCCTGCGACGGTCTCAACGGCAATGAACTCCAGTGGATGTTGGAGGGTGCAGGCACAGACAAGGATCGTGGTCAAGTGGGCCATGAAGGCAGTACGGGAGTCCATAAACACCCGGACGAAGATGGGGATCATGGCGAAGGGCAGCATATAGATGTGGAGGACGCTGTGGCCGACCATCAGACAGGCGATGGCTGCGAAGATAATGATGAGGGCATAGAGCATAGCCGAGGAACGTGCTTTCTCGAAGTAGTCCTTGCGGAAGAGGGAGAGGAAGATGGTGAAGCAGGTGACGATGATTGCGACATAGAGAATCTGTCCGAGGATGGTCAGTGAGAGTCGCGGATCATTCTCGTGCTTGCGTTCCATCTCCTTCTTGTACGACATAAGAATGTTGTAGGTCTTCGTGTCGATGATATCACCACGATCGATGATCTTCTGGCCGCGCTGTACAAGTCCTGTAGCCAGTGGAATGCTGTTATGGAGTTCGTTGAGACTTGCCTCACTTCGCTCTTTATCGTATTTGAGGTTGGGTGCCAGATAGTCGTTGAGATTACACTTCTTCAGAATGTCTTGGTGTTCGGCCAGCGTTTGGTCGAGGAAAATTTGTTCGTAAGCGGAGACAACAGAGTTGATGTCGTTGATGGACACACTGCTGGCGTTCTTGCCGTCGATAATGCGGATGAGACGTGTGCTGTCCTGATGCAGGTCATTATACTCGGCACTGTTCATGATACCTGTGGCGTAGAGGTCTCGCAGACGGTTAGCGATAATGCTCAGGTAGTCATTACTGAGGCCGGGGATGCCGTCGGAGTAGTCTTTATAGAACTGCCGGATCTCATTGCCTGAAACATCCTTGTTAATGATGTAATAGGGTTCGTAGAGCTTCATGAGACTGTCGCGCTCTTTGCTGATGACCTCATCACTCTTGTAGATGGGGAAGTCGAAGGGTGCGCTGAGGTCGGAGTTGATCCAAGGGCGTCCTTTCTCAACGTTGAAACTGAATTCGTTGGAGCGTGGCATAAGCCAGACGATGATGGCAACGGTGCCTATGACGAGTGCGGCACGGATGAGAAAATCGCGCCACGTGAGGTCGTCCTTAAAATCGAAACTACTCATTTGATATAGTCTGTTATGGATGGTTAGACAACATTTTCGCTGCAAAGATACAAAAAATTACTACAGATAAAGCAGAAAACATAAAAAAAACCGCAGATTACGCAGATTATACAGATTTTTTTCTGCGTAATCTGTGAAATCTGCGGTTTATTTATTACCTTTGCAGACAAATTCGTAAAACAATGTCAGAAAGAACTGTAAGAGTGAGATTTGCACCCAGTCCGACGGGTGCCCTCCATATCGGCGGTGTGCGCACTGCCTTGTATAACTATCTGTTTGCACGCCAGCATGGCGGTCAGCTTGTGTTCCGTATTGAGGATACGGATTCTAACCGTTTTGTACCAGGTGCCGAGGAGTATATCCTGGAGTCGTTCAAGTGGCTGGGTATCCAGTTTGACGAGGGCGTGAGCTTTGGCGGCGACAAAGGTCCCTACCGTCAGAGTGAGCGTCGTGAGATATATAAGAAATATGTGCAGCAGCTGTTGGATGACGATAAGGCGTATATCGCTTTCGACACCCCTGAGGAGTTGGAGGCGAAGCGCGCTGAGATCCAGAATTTCCAGTACGACAGTCACACCCGTAATATGATGCGTAACTCGCTGACGCTGCCGAAGGAGGAAGTGGAGCAGCTGATAGCCGACGGTAAGCAGTATGTGGTGCGTTTTAAGATTGACGGTGGACAGGAGGTTCTCGTCAACGACCTCATTCGTGGTGAGGTGCGTGTGAAGACGGACATCCTTGATGATAAGGTGCTCTTCAAGAGTGCAGACCAGTTGCCGACATACCATCTGGCGAATATCGTGGATGACCACCAGATGGAGATCTCGCATGTGATCCGTGGTGAGGAGTGGTTGCCGAGTGCACCGCTGCATGTGCTGTTGTATCAGGCTTTCGGCTGGGAGGATACGATGCCGCAGTTTGCCCATCTGCCGCTGCTGCTGAAGCCCGACGGCAAGGGTAAGCTCTCCAAGCGTGACGGTGATCGTCTGGGATTCCCCGTATTCCCATTGGAATGGAAAGATCCGAAGACGGGCGAGACATCTCGTGGCTATCGTGAGGACGGATACTTCCCTGAAGCGGTGATTAACTTCCTCGCGCTGTTAGGTTGGAATCCAGGTACTGAACAGGAGATATTCTCTTTAGGTGAACTCGTACCGTTGTTCGATATCTCCAAATGCTCAAAGGCTGGTGCGAAGTTTGCTTACGACAAGGGTATCTGGTTCAACCACGAGTATATCTTGAAGAAATCGAATGAGGAGATTGCCGCCCTCTTCGAGCCGATTGTGAAGGAACATTGTCCGCAGGAGACCTCTGAGCGTGTGCTTCAGGTGACGGCGATGATGAAAGACCGTGTGTCGTTCGTCAAAGAGTTGTGGCCCCTGTGCTCGTTCTTCTTCGAGGCTCCCACAGAGTATGACGAGAAGACGGCGAAGAAGCGTTGGAAGGAAGACTCTGCGCAGCAGCTTACAGAACTCATCGGGGTCTTGGAAGGCATCGACGACTTCTCGTTAGAGAATCAGGAACAGATTGTGCATGCTTGGATAGAGCAGAAGGAATATAAGCTGGGCAACATCATGAACGCCTGGCGTCTGGCTCTCGTAGGTGAGGGTAAGGGACCTGGTATGTTCGATATCTCTGCTTTCCTTGGCAAGGAGGAGACCATCCGTCGCACAAAACGGGCCATTGAAGTATTGGGCTGATGTATAACGTCATCATATATCTCTACCTCCTGGGTGTGGCGATTTATAGTCGCTTCAACGAGAAGGTGCGCAAGATGTGGCAAGGCGAGAGAGAGGCTTTCCGCATCTTGAAAGAGAAAGTGGATCCAGAGGCGAAGTACGTGTGGTTCCATGCTGCTTCGTTGGGTGAGTTCGAACAGGGGCGGCCACTGATGGAAGAGCTTCGCCGTGAGCATCCTGAGTATAAGATCCTGTTGACGTTCTTTTCTCCATCAGGCTATGAGGTGCGTAAGAACTACGAAGGGGCTGACATTATCACCTATCTGCCATTGGATACGATTACCAATGCCCGCAGGTTCCTGAGGACTGTCAGGCCCGTGATGGCGTATTTCATCAAGTATGAGTTCTGGTATAATTATCTGCATATCCTCAAGCACCGTGGCGTGCCTGTGTATAGCGTGTCGAGCATCTTCCGCCCGGATCAGGTGTTCTTTAAGTGGTATGGACGTCAGTACGGAAAGGTGCTGAACTGTTTCACGCATTTCTTTGTGCAGAATGAGGAGAGCAAGTTGCTGTTGGCGAAGATTGGCATTACGGACGTTACCATCGTAGGTGATACCCGTTTCGATCGAGTTCTTCAGATTAAGGAGGCTGCCAAGCAACTGCCGATTGTGGAGGCGTTTGTTAAGGAGTCAGGAGTCGGGAGTCGGGAGTCAGTAGGACACTCTAAACCAAAGGTGTTTGTTGCAGGCAGTAGCTGGCCACCCGATGAGGAAATATTCATAAAGTATTTCAACCAGCATCCAGAGTGGAAGCTTATCATTGCTCCCCACGTCATCGGCGAGGATCATCTCCGCCAGATTGAGAAACTATTGGAAGGTCGCAAGGTCGTACGTTATACCAAGATCTCTGAAAACTCTGAGAACTCTGAGTACTCCGAGAATGCTGATGTTCTGATTATCGATTGCTTCGGACTGTTGTCGAGCATCTATCGTTATGGTGATGTGGCATACGTGGGCGGCGGCTTTGGCGTGGGCATCCATAACCTGTTGGAGGCTGCCGTCTGGAGCGTGCCTGTATTCTTCGGGCCTAACAATCAGAAGTTCCAGGAGGCACAGGGGCTGAAGCAGAATGGTGGTCTGGAGATTACGGACTATGAGAGTTTTGCCTCGCAGATGGACCGTCTGGTAAAGGATGCCGAATATCTCAAAGCACAAGGAGAGCAGGCTGGCCGTTTTGTGGAGAGTCTGTCTGGTGCTACGGAGAAAGTGCTTGCGGCTACTCTTCGGTAATCTTCATATTGTGCAATCCCTTATTACTGATGACTCCGAGTTTCTCCAAATAGTTGGAGAGCATAATGGATGTTTGTATGTTCAGGGAGCGGCCTGGGTGGCTGATGTATGACTTGCAGGCGCTTTGCATGTAGCTGTTCGTCACAACCTTGTAGGTCTTCTGCATATCGAAATCCTGCCCGTCAAGGGTTTTCAGGCGGATGCTTTTCAGTCGGTCTTTATGCTTGTCATCCTTATCGACAGTTACCTCACAGATGGCACCAGCCACACGAGGCAGATGATAAAGTGAGCCGCGACTGTAGGTCGTCAGGATCTTCATAACCTCCTCGCCAGTTAGCGTCAGTTCGACAGCCTCGTTATAAAAGGGGTCCATCGAGAGGACATCCTGCATCGTGATGTCTCCAACGGCGAGAGAGTCGAGACGCACACCACCGTTGTTGACGATGCTGAGGTCTGCCTGTCCTTCTTGGAGAAAGGCGTCGCACATCAGATAGTTTAACTCTTCCTTCGTCTTGAATGCAGACTCTGTCCTGCCCACCACGCGCTTGAACATCGGGTTGTTGCTGAAGTATTCCACCATCACCTCCACCATCCTGTTCTTTTTGGGGAAGGATCTCACGTCAATATATTCTGCCGTTTTATTTCTGAGCTTTCCGTTATTGAAGGTCAGCGTGATGTGTGTCGCCTTCTGTAGTTTATTCTTGTTCTGGGTGATGAGCACGCCGTTGTGCAGCGGTTCGTCTGCCGTCAGTTGGGTATGGGTGTGACCGCCGATGATCAGATCGAGCCAAGGATTGTCCTGAGCCACCTCTATATCATCCTCATAGCCGAGGTGTGAGAGCAGGATGGTGGCATCGCAATGGTGGCTGAAGCTGCGATACTGTTTGATGACTTTCATCGGGTTGGCGAAGCGGATGCCTTCCAGGTTGGCTGGATGGGTATCAGGCCGTCCTTGCGAGTTGATTTGTATGAGGCCGATGATGCCGATTTTGATGCCATCGAAGTCATAGACTTTCGTGGGAACGATGTGCAGACCTGTCTCTTCTGAGGGGAAGATGTTGGCACAGATATAACTGAAGCCGGAGTATGCCATCAGCGGCGGCAGGGAGCCTACGTCGAACTCGTGGTTGCCCAACGTCGTGGCGTCGAAGCCCACCTGGTTCATCAGTGTCACCATCGGGTAGGAGGAGATTCGGAACATATCGTTCTTAGGATTGCCCGTGCGGTTGTCACCAGCAGAGAGTATCAGCATCGAGGGATAGAGTGCCCGCAGGCTGTCGGCAATGGCTGCCAGTTGCGGAAACTCCTCAATGGCGGCGTGCATGTCGTTCACAGCTAAGATATGTACTTCGCGCTTCTGTCCGAAAATGGTTGATGTAATAAGTAATGCCAGTACTATGAGGCATATTCGCCTTGTCTTCATACGCAAAAATTCTTAATTGGACTGCAAAGGTACGAAATTTTTGTGAATAAATACGTTTTTTCTGTATTTTTATTTATAATTTTGCGCCCACAATGCAAAAAGTATGAGATTTATGTGGATGTTTATCTTTATGATACTGCCTTTGCTGGCAGTCGTTTATATCGGTTGGCACGTGTGGGCCATCCTCCCTTTTTCGCGGATATGGAAGACTGTTGCCGTGCTGTTGATGGCAGGCTGTTTCCTACTGTTCTTCTTCGGATTGCGACGACAGACGGATAACTATTCGCTGCCTGTGGCGCAGGTGATGTATGAGGTGGGTACCTCGTCGATCTTCATCATGCTTTATCTGGTGATCATCTTCCTGGTGCTTGACCTGGGAAGGCTGGTGCATCTCGTGCCTCGCTCGCTGCTCTTCAACAACTGGCAGATGGCATTGGGCATCGTCGTATTCCTGTTCATTGTCTTCCTCTATGGCAATATCCATTATTATAATAAGGTTCGCGTACCACTCGAACTGACTTCCTCCAAACCGCTGCCAAAGGATTATCGGGTGGTGATGGTGTCTGATCTGCATCTGGGCTATCACAATCCCCGTAAGGAGTTGGCACGATGGGTGGATATGATGAATGCGGAGAAGCCTGACTTCATACTGATAGCGGGTGACCTTATCGATGGCAGCATCCGTCCCTTAAATGAAGAACGTATGGCTGAGGAGTTTCATAGGCTCACGGCGCCTGTCTATGCCTGTCTGGGCAATCATGAACACTTCGGCGGCGATGCCAATGCCAGGCAATTCTATCAGGATGCGGGCATTCGTCTGCTGATAGATGAGGCTGCCGTGATAGACAGCGCGATAGTCGTCATAGGGCGCGATGACCGTTCAAGCCGCCATCGCAAGAGCGTGGAGGAACTGATTAAATCGTGGAATGTGGAAGGCTCACACTATACCATCGTGCTCGACCATCAGCCGTATGAACTGGAGAAGGCAGAGGCTGCTGGTGTTGACTTCCAACTAAGCGGCCACACCCATCGTGGACAGGTATGGCCGATCTCTTGGATTACGGATGCCATCTATGAGTGTTCGTGGGGCTCACACCAGCGTGGCAACACTCAGTTCTATATCTCTTCTGGTCTTGGTCTCTGGGGCGGCAAGTTCCGCATCGGTACCCAATCAGAATATATAGTAGCCACCCTATCGCAGAAAAGTCAGTTGCAGAAGTAACTGTTTCTCCCCCTGAGTAGGGGGAGTTAGAGGGGGTCTGAGCAAGCGCATCGTCTGAGGCAGAGCCTGAGGCCGATCAGACCACCCCTAACCCCTCCTACTCAGGAGGGGAAATGATTACTACATTTCCAGGATTAGGCTCTGGCGAGGCTTGAGTTCCAAATCTTTTCCTGACTTCGGCGGTTTTAACATTTCCGAGGGGGTGACCCACTTGAAAACCCGATAAACAGGGAATTTTGCTTGGTGACTTGGGTGACTCAGGAAATTTGTGTACCTTTGCGGCATGTTCCCACGCAAGAAGAGAAACAGAACGGGTACCATCAGTGTTGTGGTGGTTGACAAG
>JAEEGI010006318.1_pt1 | contig 26798 bp, 23 predicted proteins | sample 8958751 | NCBI WGS metagenome assembly JAEEGI01 (sample SAMN16246545, study PRJNA631951) | gut metagenome | biome: gut microbiome; feature: rumen; material: KS-attached | host: Bos | place: Iran: Karaj | collected 2018-10 | reverse complement strand
CTCTCCACATCTGCTTTTCACTCAGATTACCCTTACGGACAATATTGTTAGGAACGAACAAGATGGAAACGTGCTTTGTTCCCAAAGTGTCCCAAAGATTACGTAATGCCGTAACAAAAGTTCCCGTCGATGTGAGGGTCTTGCTATCATAGCGGAACGGACAGATAATGAAGTCGGCTTGTGTCAGGACGGGGATTAAGTTATCGTCACGCATATTTCCCGGACAGTCAATAAGCACGTAGCCATCAAAGGCACGGGCATTCTGCATGAGCTGTTGCATTCCTTCAACGCTTACTTCGTCATACCCTTGTATAGAATACGGCATGTCGTTATCATCGAGAAACTCCACGTCATCCTTACGCTGCAACACAAGCGACTGTTGAGTGTCTATATCAACGACGCAGACACTCTTTTTCTTATTCGCCAAGTAGTTGGCGAATAAAAGGCATAGAGTGGATTTTCCACAGCCTCCTTTCTGGTTGGCAAATGCGATAATCTTGTTCATACTTATCTGTTTTGATTTTGTTACAAATTCATTCGTTTATATTATTTACTTATATAATTACTTAATTATTTAACTATTTATCCTTCTTAAGGCTGAACCAGGGTATAATTTGACGTACCTCTTTTAATATATCCTCTGCCTGATCACACTCTTTTGCCCATTCATCTGTGACCTCAGAAGTATAGTCAGACTTCCTGTAATTCTCTGCCGCTTGATGCAACTGCCATTCCGCATTCGAAAGAACTTGCTTAATATCGATGCCCTCTTCGGCTTTTAATATAAGAAAGTCGGACATATTCTTAAGAAAGTCTCTAAAGACCTCAGGGACGCGGATGTTTGTAGTCTTACTAAACGAAAGTTTCTGGTTATTACTCTTGCGCCCAGAACCTTCACGCTTTCCTCCCCTACCCTTTTCGGCAGGAACATAATCTCTTTCAAGATTTGAAACATTACGTTTAAGAAATATCCATTTCCCACACCTGCAAATTTCGTCCACACTCAAAACCTTTTCGTATTCACTAAAATTTAAAAGCAGGAGGTAATAACGACGCAAACCGTCATTCAGATCTGATAGGGCTTTTTCGTAATGAGAACCGTCAGATTGAGTATAAATATCATATCCGTGCAGTTCCATCTCTATAAAGAAAGAGTCAATGTAGCGATTATTTTTTCGCTGTTCAATAACAGCATGCTCCACTACGGCTTTTTCTCCTTCCTTACACAGAAAGACAAACTCTGTCGGATAGCCTTTATACTCTTGATGTCTCATATTCTGATTCTGTTACGATTTCTGAGTGCAAATATACAAAGAATATTTGATATTACAATCGTTTATTAACATTAATTATATATTTAATTACTTATGTAATTTAATTATTTAATTATTTAACTCTATATTCATACAAAATCTATTGTTTTATGTATTTTATTTAATTATATTATTATATATTTAATTATTTACTTAATATACTTATATTATTTAATTACTTAATTAAACAAATATATATAACTACGCTTTCGATTTTGTTACATAATCAATAATAAATACTTTGATAATGTTACGTTTTCAACCGTAGTATATATCTTCCAATAACCATTTTCTTGGTCTTGTTATTCCACTACTTTTTCCTTTTTAAGGTGTTGAATTGTCATTCTATGTGGGTTCTCTTCCGGTGAGAGTCCTGTGTATTACACATATTCTCTTTTCTGGGTCTCTTTAACTTTCTGCCAGTTTCTGATACAGCTTAAACAACTCTGCAACACATTGACTCTCCTGAAAATTCCTGCTAACAGGAAACCCGTATGCTTCCATGACGGCACGGTCGTTAGCCTGATGAGCCTTTCGTAGTTCTGCAGGCATGACGGCTTCATCATACAAATCTGCCAGGCTGCTATCAGGATAGAGCGCACGGGCATCGAGAATGGCTTGTGCTGTACCTTCAATCTTTGTTTTCTGTTCTGGGGTAGGGGATGGCCATGGGAAGTTATTATAGACAATGTCCTTTGAATAGTTATAGTCACTCTTCATTCGTCCACACACAACTCTCATCCAGGCCATATGAACATTGGAATTGAGAACGCCGAAATGATAAAGTCCTGCATTTGGCAGAAATTTAATCCTGTCCGTACAAATAACATCTTTACCAAGATAGGCCATTGGTACATACCTGCGCCGTTCTGACGATACAACAGGCACCACAATACTTGTTTCTGGGTTCAGTTGCTCCCTGAACAAATGAGGTGTCATGGCCAGCTTTCTCCTACCTTCATCTGGAGCATTCTCGCGATCGGCTTTGCAAGCCTCGATACGCTTCATCACTAAAGGCATCTTGCGAAGTTCTGAAGGTGATACTCCGACAAGCCAGAGGCACCATCGATCTTTGTTGTTGATGAACTCGGCAGCACCAAGTAATTTCTTAATGTAAGGTAGGGCAGAAGGTTCCTGGCGTATGAACTCATCATAGTCAGAGGCTTCTATGATAAGATTACCGCCGTCCGCTGGACGGTTGCCAGTCACCATCTCAGGAACGTCACACAGCGGATGACTACGGCTTTCGATATACACATCAGGCCCGTCTATCAGATAGGCATTGATATTACTCACCTCCTTACCGTTATTTCCCGCATAGAGGGTTTTAGATGGGGTAGGGGAATTACTGAAGCCTACAATGACACAATGAACATGTGCCTTAGCTGATGCCTCGCTGTCCCATACAAATGACCTATAGGCGAAATCTATATGTACTCCGAACAGTTCTTTTAAAGGCTTCCAGATAGCGGCCACCTGTTCACCCTGACAAATGCTGTTGGTTGATACTAAAGCAGCTCTGATGTTAGTATGCTGCATCAGTTCCGCAGCCTTGTAATACCAGCCTGCTACATAGTCTATCTTTCCGGCTGTCTTGAATGGCCTACCATTCACATCGACAAAGACACTCAGGATATCATCCTTCTGTTCCTTGCTCTGCAGGGAGTAGCCAACAAAGGGAGGATTACCAATGATATATGATAATCGCTCTACAGGTACAATACTCCTCCAGTCAATACGCAGGGCATTTCCTTCGGTTATGTTGCTATAGCTCTTTAATGGCAGGAAGTCTATTTCCTGATGGATAATCCTCTCTGTCTCGGCTAACATCTGGGCTTCGCTTATCCAAAGTGCCGTCGTGGCCACCGTCACGGCAAAATCGTTGATCTCTATGCCGTAGAACTGGTTGATGCTAACCTTGATGGGGTTAACTTCCTCAAATCCCAGGAACGATTGCCCGTGATGCCGCTCGCGTATCACCTCGTTCTCTAACCGGCGCAGACTTAGATATGTTTCTGTCAGGAAGTTACCAGAGCCGCATGCGGGATCAAAAAACGTCAGCGAAGCTAACTTGTCCTGAAAGTCGTCCAGACGCTTCACACGCTGTTTCTCTACCTTCTCTTCCAAGATGGTATCGAACTTCTGGCGCAAGTCACTCAGGAATAGTGGATCAATCACCTTATGGATGTTCTCGATGCTGGTGTAATGCATTCCTCCAGCCCGACGGGTCTCAGGATTCAAGGTGCTCTCAAATACAGCACCAAAGATGGTAGGGGAGATCTCGCTCCAGTCGAAATCAAGACTGGCATTCTGAAGGAGTGTCTGGCGCAGTTCATCGGTGAACTGAGGAATGTCTATCTGTTCGGCGAACAAACCTCCATTAGTGTATTGGAATGCTTTCAGATCATCCATCAGATAGCGGCTCCGCTTATCCTCTGGAGTGTTTAACACCTCAAACAGTCGGATAAGCGCATTGCGCATATCTGCCGCTTCATAACGTGACAGGTAGTTATGGAACTGGTCACGGGCGAAGATGCCTGCATCCTCGGCATACAGACAGAACACGATACGGACACAGAGGATATTCAGCCATCGTAGGGCTTCTGGTGAATTATCGTCATACTGTTCAAGCAGAGCCTCGTAGATATGCCCTACTATCTCACCGGCTTTCATCGACACCTGCATCTCCTTTGAGAGGTGTTCGCTCTTCTGGTCAACGAGGAACTGCAGACGGTAATATTCTTTCCCAAGATCTTTGAGCCAGATTTCTTCCGGCTCTCCGTTGGGCTGGTTCATATCATAGACCAGGAACTGCTCAAAGTTGCAAGTTACAATCCATTTGGGGTGTTCATCCACCGGCATGTTGGCCACATACCGCTTCGCCTGTTGGAATGGATTGAGCTTTGATCCGTCACTCTGAGGGATAGGCAGGCGTAAGTCCTTTCCAAGTGACTTCTGCTCAATGAGTACCCTTGTTGAGGGTATATGCCCGTCGATGAAGTTGGTGGAGTCCACCATGTTCTTTACTTGCTCTTCATAGCGGATGAAGGAAGGCAAGTTCTCAACACCATACACGTTAGTCAATAGGTCAGCCCAGAACAACTGACTCTCACCACGCTCATACCCTCGGCCTTGCCATCGCTCAGCGAACTCGGCAGCGGCCTGTGACATCTGTTTGTCGGTTTTCATGACAAAAATATACAATTAAAGTTTGCCTTGCATTAAACGAGTGTATTTCTCAATCTCTTCCGGTGTATGATTCGCTACCAGACGATTATACATATCTTGGGATATTCCACTTTGTGGTTGTTGCTGCCTGATCTTACCAATGAATGGAGGAACGTCCTTAGCAAGGCTTGAATCCTCTTGCCTACGCACCCACACGATCCATCCATCGACTTTTTTCTGTAGCGACTCTACAATATTCTTATTGAAGGGAGTCGGCTCCTCTTCGTATTTTTTCTCAGCCGTCCGTAGGGACTCTACGCAGTCGGCGAACATCTTCAAACTCTTAATCATTGCTCTTATCATTTAAAGTCTCATAAATCATCTTCGGATTTTTCATGCCAAGCTGTATCATTATCTCTTTCGGCTTTAGCCCTTGCTGATATAGTTGCAATATGGTATCCTTTTTCTCTGCCAATCCTTTATCCCTTGAATTGTCATGATGATATGCCCTTACTCCGTTTTCCTTTAATACACGGTATACAACATCCCTCGATACACCCAACTCTTCGGAGATCTGCTGCACTTTCTTTCCTTCGTTATAAGCATTGACGACCTTTTCGTCCAAACCTTCGTCCAGAAGCCGGTCGATACGGGACTTGTAGTCCCTTGATGGAAGACAGGAAAACTTCATATCAATTTTCTTTTATCTTATATCCTATTTTTACGTTTTTCGAATATATTCGTTGTAAGACACCAGCAAGTAAATTTACATGCTTGTTTTCTATTTTTTCGACTGTCTCATTATCCGGAATACTAAAAATAAGTCGCAGGCCGAAGGGTTCAAATTCCGATCCAATATTTTTTTCCCATGTGAACAATTCCATCTTTGCAAAAGTTTCACTAAACTCTTGCTCGTTCATATACTGAGCGATTATATAACGGCACAAATTCCATTTCCATATTTCTTCGGCAATGTGATTCCCTTTCTCGTCTCGCGGGTGAAAAAGACTATTATTGGCCTTCTTATAATCTTCCGTTCCATGAAGCTGTTCTTTCCATTCGGTTTCTTCCTTTGTGACAAACTTGACAACGATATACTCTATCTGAATATCTGACGGGAAGAACTGGATTATGTGAGCCCTGAAGGTTTCCTTGAAATTTTGTTCTATAAATTCTTCGACGTCCCGTGTCGGCCCTGGAATAGTAAGACGAAGGATGTGTTTCTGTTCGTCATAACTGTCCATCGACATCATCTTGGAAAGATAATAGGCTATATCATAACCAAATCTTTCCATGAATTTCCTGCATTTACACCATTGGCCACGCCAATACTCCTGCCCTTTGCCAAAAGATCTGCTGGCAACAACATCGGTTTCCGGGCGTTTAATAAAGCCAAGGTCACAATTAAGAGCATCGCAGTTTTTGAGAAGAGCATGATAATCAATAGTGTCTGGACTTATATTCTGGATTTCTGTAGTCACCTCCGGGGATACACTTTCCAGTTCCTCTGAAGTTAATATTGTTTCTTCGTGAGTCTCTGGTTTCTCTGCAGGCTTTTCGTCGGTCACGTCTTTAAAGTCCGTGAAACCGCCGTCAAATTCAATAAAAAACCTATTGAAGCTCCCAAAGGCATAAAAGTCCTCTCTCTTGATTTTCCTTGGTTTACGCTGCCTGTCGGCAAGAATCTCGTCACGAACTTTTGAAACTCTCTGGTCAAAGGCCTCTATGTTGGCCATGGTAAGTTTTGATACGATTTCCTTGGCAGATGTAGAGAAAAGTCCAAATTCCGACATAAGCTTCTTTTCGAGGTTGTTTGAAGTCACTGGTGACAATGGCATTTTCTTGGACGATGGCAGTTCTTTCTTCCTGAAGAAAACAAACTTTATCTCTTTCGGGTTCTTGCGTTGTTTCATCCTCTTTCGTTCCTCATTTGTCGGATGATACTCAAACCTGTAGTCTATAATACCCTTTTCAAACAATTCATCAAGATCTTTCTTGGGATTTGAAAGGATGTGCTTCTCAAACACGGAATATTTGTCGAAGTTCTCAACATCCTTACAGAGAAGATCGTACATATACTCAAAGGTGAATGTCCGTTCGTCGCTATAACAATAAGCACGGGTAAACCAGTACATTCTGATAGAATACTTCTTCAGGTTTTTCTGGGCCGCAGTTAAGATATTGGCATAGACAGAATTTTCGTTAACTATATGGTTCGCGACATCACGCCCCATCTTAACAATACAATACTTGTTACTTTCCTCCTGGCCCTCCGGAATGGTAATACTGCACAGATTCGTATATGTCCTGTATTTCTTTCCGGTGACGTTACCTATTATAGGAATCTCAATGGGGACAACGTGCATCATCAGCAAGGCTTCTTCGAGATCCTTCTTGTGTGCGAGGCCGAACTTGAACTCTTTCTCATAAACAACAAACTGAATCTTCATGGGATCTTCTCCAAACTCTTCAGCGGCGAACAGACTCGTCAGGTTCTTCTTCTTCGTCAGTTCGTCAAGCACTTTCTCACCTATCGTCTTCATGACTGAGGTGATTATCTTGAGCTGCATCCCTGTGAAATTCGCTCTTGAAAGTATTATCTCAAGAGGCATCCGTACAACGACGCCATCCATGATGATCTCAGGTGACTTCCTTCTCTTGTGAATTTCCTGCTTAGTCGCAGAAAGAAGGGTCTCTGTCATCGTGGCCGTTTTCTTGGCCAGGCTATTCTTTTTGTTCTCCATAGTTCACCTTAATAATTTAAATATTTCTCTTGTTCCTCGTCAGAAAGCTCCGACGCATTGACCAAATCGAAATCAACGGGTATAACCTTCAGATATTCCAATAACGCTGTTTTGAAATACTCCTGGCCCTTTTCTATTTTTATCAGTTTCGCAGGAGACCACACCAGCTTGCTCTGAAGCTGGACGCCATTATATCCAAGGGATATTCTCTTCTTTCTCAGAAGCTGGCCGAAAGTGATATTATCAAAAACCGCCTCGCCGTCAACTCTGATGGCGTAATATAAATTGGTGGCATACTTGAATAAGGAACCCATCTTGTAGTTTCCACCGTTATTTATTTTATTTACTGTTGCCATAGCCAGGCCGTGCTCCGAAAGCCATTTATAGGTAACACCCATGTCTTTACGAAGCTCCGAAAGCCTTAATTCTAACTCATTTAATGTCATAACCGTAAATTTTTCGGCAAAGATAACTAAAAAATATCACTTAACGAAATGTTTTACAACTTTTAACTTTTTATATGCCGTAAAAATTGAACATATATTTAAATTATTTTAAGCAAACAAATAGCCTACAAGTCGTAAATTAGTTAAGTTAAGACATGAGTTGCCAATTTTTGTGTCTTTTTGTTAATTTTATATTGTTTTCATAAAACAAACCCTTGTTTTATCGAAATTTAATACAGATGACATAGATAACCTGCATAAACATGCCTTGATGATTAGACACCTAACACCTGACGTGATAGATTTACGCTCCCCATGAAGTTCGGAAAAAACGCTTTCTCCGAAAAATGTACCTCAAATTGAATTAAATTACAGAGTAATTTAAACTTTATATCTCCGAAAAATGTACCTCGCTCCGAAAAATGTACCTCAAATCTCCGAAAAATGTACCTCAATTAAAAAAATACTTGTATTTTATTGATTACCAGTAAGTTACAACAATCTCCGAAAAATGTACCTCAAATCTCCGAAAAATGTACCTCGCTCCGAAAAATGTACCTCACGCGAAAACACTTCGCTAAGTGATAGTTTTCTCTGGTACTTAAGTACATATTTCGGGGAAAATCATTCGCTAAGTGATAGTCTTAATCTCCGAAAAATGTACCTCAAATCTCCGAAAAATGTACCTCAATTTCCTTGAAATTCGTCGTAAAGTGCTGACACACAAAGCGTTTTGGCTGTTTCTCGCATGCGTACGCGCGCGCAGATCCAGACAGACTATAGACAGACTAAGACTAAGACAGACTTTTTTAAAAAAAGCGCGTGACCAAAAACCGTACCAAGGAAATTTTGGGTTCGGATGCCTGGAGCGGGGCTCTGCCCCTGCACCCCGGACCCAACCGGCAAAACCACCTCTTGGTTGGAATATCTGATCTGGCGCATGAAGGGAAGGGAAGGGTAGGGGAATGAACAAAAAAACACCCATCGAGGTTGGTCGTAGGCTGTCACGTGTGCAGCTTTGCGCAAGATCCTCTTCTGGGTGCTGACATTCCTGACCTGTCGGTTGGTATGTCGGTTGGGTCGGTGCAAAAGTACAACTTTTCCACGACTCCACCAAATATTTTAGCGAAAAAATTCATTTTAAGGCCTTCTGAGCGCGTTTCAGGCTTTTAAGGTGGAATTTATCCACCAAAGGGCTGAAAAGCGAAAATTGAGCCATTTCTACGCTTCTCATAAAAACCAACGGCGACGTTGGATATCGACGGAAGCCTGTATGTGTCACTCCAGGGCAATCCGTAATGTGACTATCCGATCCACTCTGGCAGCCGTGCATATCACTGTCTGTTCCTACTCTGGGCGCATAGCTGCTTCGCCGGAACCGACGGTAATGTGCTGTCGGCTTTGGTCGCCGCCCTTGATGGTCACGTTCCGGATCTGTGTCGCCACACATACGGATGACATCCGTGGAACGATGGCGTACTAATGCTCAGAATATCGTCGGAAAGTTCACTTGACGGACGGCGGTATGCTACAATTTTCGGAGGGAAGGTGCTGCACTACGACAATGGGTGTCAGCAAAGCTATCACCTAATGTCGTTTCTCGACGGCATCAAAGCTGCTGTCAAGAACCCCTTGCACTTTCTCTCCGTAAATCATCATCCCTGCACGTCCTGTCCACTATCCTCGGATGTTCCTCGTATTAGTCCTGATGCCATCACAACCCCTGCTGTCATCAACGCATCGGTATCGATGCTGCTTCCTTTTCCTGAGCTTCGTTTTAATGCGAAATAGCAAAAACCACCCAAATAACAACTATTTGGGGAATATGACATTCAAATTTGCCTGTCCAGGCATAAAACGCGGACGGCATCTACACTCATTGAAAATCGTCGAAATATTCCATATAGAGCTTATTTGGTATATTTCGGGCGTTCACAACTGGCCTTTCTTGACTTTCATTGTGTCATCGGAATGGGCTCACTGCCTCCGTCGGTGTTTCTTCCTCTTTCCCTTTCGGTCAGTACTGGCATACGGCTGATCCTGTGTCACCTCATCCTTTTGGTTCCTCGGTTTTGGCTTGGCCTTTGTCGGTCTGTTTCCCTTTTCTTGGGTTCTTTGGTCTTCTCGGCTGTCACTGGGCCACATCTCTGATGATTGGTGATGCTTCTCTTTTCGGGGTTCACAGCCTCTCCCTCACGGCGATTGTTCCCACCTTTCAGGTACTTGCGTTCAACTGTCATGTTATCCGCATCGTCACTTTGACCTGTATTCTCTTCTGTGTCACTGACTACACATAATTTTTCGGGCGATGTCTGACTTATTTTTCCTGTGCAAATTTAGCGCAAGCGTTGTCCGGCAAGTATCTCTCCGCTCCATGGGAATTACGCTGCATTATTCCATCACATAATTTCCAGCAGCCTTCCGCATTTTCTTCTTAACGGCAAGCCTAAAGAAAATGGGGTATTCCGTAAATTTTGCTTGTAATTCCTTGACCTAATGAACAACTTCTCCTTGCCAGCTCTTGAAGCACCGTAAAAATTAAGTTTAACATCTAAAAAATTACGATTATGAAGTCAGTAAATTCTTTCGAAGTAACAGGTTTTATCGTTAACGACGCTAAGGTTAACAAGTTCAACAACGCATCAGTAGCCCGTTTCGGCCTGTCAATCGCCCGCACTGAGGGCAAGGATGAGAACAAGAAGCGCACCAGCGCAATCCTCAATGTAGAGATCTGGCGCAGCAACAAGAACGCCGCAGACCTCGACCTTCTCAAGAAGGGAAACCGTATCACCGTCAAGGGCTTTTTCAAGCCAGAGGAATACACTAACAAGGATGAGAAGACCGTCTCTCACATCGTCTTCGCCGGTACTGAGATCACCACGGGTGACGATGAGGGTGAAACACCAGATACAACGGAGGCCAAGTAAGGCCTCCCATTGCGATTAAAATTTAAATTCCATAATTCAAGGGCCAGCTGTGAAGCTCGCCCCTTTTTCCATGCGCATGCGCTTTTGTCAACATTTCTTCGAAAATGGCCGTTTTGTAGGTGCCGTCCAGGAAAACGACCTCACAGGAAGCCCCAGGAGGGCATAACGGACAGTCGGTGGATATACTATACCCCCGAAAATCGGGCGAAACGAAAAATCATGACAGCCGATTTTGTATCATTTCTGCTAACTTTTTGGTGAAAACCTGTTAAGAACGTATCAAATCTGCTTACTTTCGAATCATTTTTGATACACCATCAGCCACATGGTCTGATAGTCTTGTGTGACAGTCGGAAACGAGTAGCAAGCTCCTTTGGCGCATGCGGCAGCATGATACCTGTTCCCACAACCCCGGACGTCATTACCGATGCCGTCCAGGAGAAAGGAAGCCCTCGTGAGTTCCAGAACTGTCGGGACTTCCTGTCCATATGGTTGTCATCCATCTGGCGCACACTGCAGCGCAGTGACCTTTTCTGGGGTCATACAGGCCAAATCGGACTTCCTGCCTACACATGTTCCATCCTTCCTGTATCGGCCTTGCTTTAAGTACTGGCGTACATACGAACATCCCTCCCCAAGGGGAACAGGCGCTTGCAGCGCAAGGGAAGAGTAGGGGAGGAAGTCTTTCCTGATTTATCTTCGTCCTGGCCAGTATGCCATTTTCGCCTCATAGGGTTAGCTGAGTTTTCTGAAAGAGTCTTTTTCCTTGCAAAGGTAGGGCAACTCGGAGGAACACCAATAAACAAGCCTACGGTTCCGGGATAAATTTTGCGCAGAACCTTCCGCAGATTCACGAATCTGGGTATTCCACAAAATTTCTCGCAGAATTTCTTGGCTTATCCTCCTAAAGGCAGTTGCTCCTGATAACCTGGCAAGAAAAAGGACTCAAAACTCAACTAAGTCGATGACGACCGAAAATATAAACCATACCGGCAGACTTGATAAGGAAAAACTTCAGAGGAAGAAAGGATCTAAAATCTAACATGCCGATAACTCATAACAATATAGACCGCCGCCGACGGGATAAATACTGGCACAACGATTATGGCAGCAACAAACAACTCTCTTCTGACAGCTCTTGAATGTAAGATGCTTGAATGGATGAACGTGGACATTGACCATGCAGAGGTAGCCTACAAAGACCAGGCCGAAAAATTCGAGGCATTGTTTAAGGAGTCGGAGGAAGCTTTCGTGACCTTGAAGGAAAGCAAGTCGGTGGATGTCCTGACAGAAAGGCAGAAGGCAATCCTTCAGGAAGATATCAAGTACTGGGGTGTCGATAACTATTCCGAGATTATTGAACTTGACAAGGAAATTATCCAAAAGCTCTGTGCATAATTGATTATGTGACAAAATCAAACATAGAAGGTAACGGGGAGTGTAACCAACTCCCCATTAGAAAACAAAGTAAGATGAAAAGCGTATTATTGACATTACTCTGTACTGGAGTATCACATACAACAAAATTTAAGGTGGAGGACTTCTGTAAGTATCTTCCTGGTGTTACCAATCTTCTTTTCGAACAGCATCAATGGGGTATTTCTGCCAAGAGTAATGACTTCTGGAAACATGAAAATTCTCAGCGACAGGCAGAACTACGACGCGATATCAGATCCATCAGACGGGCATCGGTACAGGACGGAACCTATTTCCATATCCTTAACCGGCTTTCCAATGGTGACAGGTATGGTATATCAGACAACTAATAGATAACGTTACAAAATCAAAGATTATGGAACATCTGACTAATTTCGAACTGGTACTCGTTGGCGCAAGCATCGCCACCTTCTGCTTCGGCTTCAATGCCTTTTGGAAGAATATCTTTCTGAGGAACTTCAACACTCACAAGTCATGATTACGAACTATGGCCAGGAAAGGACAGTCGGCGAGGTCTGGATAGACTCTATCGATGGGGCAAAGGTTATTACCGTTGCCGGTGATGGGTGCAAGGACTGTGCCTTTGCCACCTTTGCCGGTGGTGCCTGCCCTGGTGCCGTCTATGACCGCCATCCCTGCAGTGCCCGTGACCGCTCGGATGGGCGTGAGGTCTATTTCAAACTAATCCACTACGTGCCGGAAGCCAAGGCACCACCTCTGAGGATGGTAGCCTTCGGTTCTGTGCCGTGCAAAATTTGATGGTATGAACAGAACATTGAACATAGCACTGCTTTGGATCACCAGTGCTGCACTGTTGGCTGACCTCGTCTTCATCGGCTATCTCATGCTACCATGACCGATGGAAGGGCGCAGTCCGCTATGGCGCGGGCGACTTCCTTTCAGTTGTCGCCAGTCTATCGTTTTAGCCTCTCCATTCGGTGATATTCCGAATTGCGACATCACGAATATAGTTCATGATGGCCGTGGCTCCAACACCTGGACGGCTGGCATTGTCTGTTAGGATTCTATAGATCCTGTCGAAATCATTCCGGCGGGAGAACTGCTGGATATAGCCGATGTTCTTTTCTTCGGTGAGGTTATATGACAGATATGTGACTGTTCTGGCCTTGTCGTTCAGGAACATCATCAGCTTGGCATGATTTCCCTTGTAAAGGTCATCATGCATATCTTCGACTTCCTCCGGACTGAAGTGTTCGGGTTCCTCACCCGGGTCTTCGTCTGCAGGCGGTGTCGGCTGTTCAACCGTCACCTCTTCCTGTTGTTGTGTTGACGGCACGGTCGCTTCCTTCTTTTCGGTAGTCTCGACTTCTTTGTCAGTCTCACCAACCTTCTCTTTCTTGGTGGCCTTCACCTTTTGCTTTGCGGCAGACTTACCCTTAGACATCTTCTTCATGGTCTTTTCGTCGATGTCGGCAAAGGTGATCTGCTTTGCGGTATCGGGCAAGGTCTGCAGGAGGTTCAGGAATATCTGGAACTTCTGCCGGTAGTCATAGGTATCTGCATCCTTCTCTCTCCATGACAGAACTTCATCAGCAACCTTGATGTCGTTTTTCAGCCTGGCATCAAGGGTCTCAATGCCAGGTGTCGATGGGAAGGATTCAATGAACTCTATGGCGTTCAGAATAGGTTCATACTTGCCTTTGTTCCGTGAACGTTTCTTCGGCGATGTACCATTCTGTTCTTGCTGCTGGTCAGCAGGATCATCTACGGAAAGGTAATAGTTACTATTGCGTTTGAGGTGAGGAACTTCGCTCCAGTTCCAGTCTTTATGCTCGACGATAGCATCCGCTATCTTTTCGGGGTCAAGGGGGCTGTTCTGATGCTGCTCCAGATACCATTCAAGGTGAATGTTCTGGCATGTCAAATCGCTGTTCCTCTCCCTAAGCTTCTGCGTAACAGTGTCGCGAAGGTATGTCGGCTTGACGGGAATGGATATGGCGGTAAGCTGCTCTCTGAGTTTTGCAAGCCACAAGGTCTGCAAGGTCTGTAGCTTACTCTGCTCTTCTACGGTCATCGGTGATGACGGCTTGAAGTTCACGACCTTTGCTATTAGCGAAGAAAGCAAGTCCTTACATGCGGCACATTTCTTTGTAACTATGCCGCCATCCTTGCTTATTGACGTGTACACTTCATTGACACTCATGTCGGTAATCGACCTGATGTGTTTGGTGTTGTATTCCTTCAGCAACCTGCTGCAGGGAATCTTTGTTTCTTTGCTATCCTTACTCATATTGCTTTCGGTATATTTTGGATGCAAAGATACTAATAATATATTATATACTTACGGTTTACCACAATAATTTATGTCTATTTAACAATAGAGTCTATTTCGGTAAGGCCTCAATACATATTGCGGTAATCGGTTTATAATTATTGCGGTAAGTAACCGAATAATATTGCGGTAAGTCCACAATTCTTATTGCAGTTACTCACCAATGAATAACGTCGCAACCTTGCGACAAATACTGCGGTCATTCGTTAATAATTCGTAAATCTTACGGCAGTTTCTTGCAACTTCCGAAAGAAATCCGTAACTTCGCACGCAGAATCCGAACGAATGTTTTAGCCAGCAGTAAGAGTGTCCGACAAAATCCGCTAAAAGCTCCTTTGTCTGAACTCTGTGCTGGCCTGCCTCGCGGAGCTTGCAGGACCTTCCTAATTGCTCGCAGGCTCACAATTATTTCTTTAAATACCGATGCCGATGGATAACGATAGTAAATATACATTTAATGGTTCCGAAACCCTTGACAAGGTTCGTGAGGATTTCGGATTCTGCGAAGTCTGGACGGATGACAGCGACCAAAAACTTTTTGTTCCTGTTTCCGTCGGGGAGGTTCGCGTGACCGTCGATGAACGCCAGCCGGGCGAGGATATAAACAAACCTCTCCTTCATCATCTTATTGCAAAGTGCTGGAGCGAAGCATCCGGGGACAGTAGTCTTGACTATATCATATCCAAGAAGGAATATCTTGAATTTATCAATACTCACAAAAGGGACGAGGTTCGCCTGAATATCTTACTGAAATATTCCAAGGAGGATCTTACTGTCAGGAAAGTTCGTAAAACAAAACATATCGATGTTCGTATGACGGACGATCTGTACTCACAGATATGTAAGGATGCTAAAGCCTGCAAACTTGACCCGTCGGCTTATCTTCGTGAACTCGCAAAGAAAAAGCATCCGAGAAAAGCTCTCTCTGAGGAAGAGTTTTCTGTCATGCAGGATTTTTCTGCCGTCTATCATAACTACGAGAATTTCTTCAATGCCACAAAAGGTTTAATGAGGGGAATGACCCCACAACAGAAACTTGAATACATCATCGAGGGTAATGCTTACAAGTGGTGGCGTAAGTTCCTGCTTGAAGGTCTGCCTATCATGAAACGAATGATCGACGGCCAGCGAATGTATTCCAACAATGTCTGGAAGGATGCAAGAGGCAGGCAGCTTCCGAAGTATGAGCGGGAAGTGATAGCCCTTGTTCCTCATGGCACAGATGAATACAAAGTCGTATTCGCACACCGTCCTAACCCTAAAGGGTGGACAGGGCGAAATGTTGATACCGGCGAGTCAACACACTACACACCACAACTCTATGATATCGGTGGGTGGAATATGCCGGACGTTGCCTACTGGCTCGACGTGAATATACCTAAACAAGAAAAAAAGGAGGATTGAATATGATAATATCATTGAACTCAACCGCAGGAGGTGCAGGCTCCATCGGATATGGCCTTACAAAGAAGCGCGACATCAAACAGGCTGACAACATTCTCAGTAAGCAAAACGAGAATGTTATGTTTGTTCGTGCGGATCATCTGAAGGTTAACAGTGTTCTCGGTACTCCGTCACCGTCAGACATCTACCGTCAGATGCAGTTAAGACAGCAGACTGCAGGAATGAAACGGAAGGATAAATATTTCAATATTAAGATCTGTCCCTCAAAGGAGGACTGGAAAGCACTGCTTGGTTTTGAGCCGGTGCCAGGAAAGCTGACCGACGAACAGAAGGCCAAGGTTCTGGAGGTGGCAAACAAACTTATCGACGCTTCAATCGAGAAACTGGACCAGACAGACCACTGGGGATATCGGACTAACAAAAAAACAAACGAAAAATATTCCTGTATCACGGGAAAGCATACCAACCTCGCCGACAGTCAGGCCGTCTGGTCGGTTCATATCGATACAGATGATATCCATATTCATGGTACCGCCAACATGGTGACGGAACACAACGAGATACAGGAAGCCCATATGTGCAAGGATCGTGGCTTTCTTGCCGGTGATAAGGTGGCCGAGAAGTTCGGACTTAAGCAGCTGTCCGAATATGACAACCAGCGGAAGGAACGCATCCATGCTGACGGTATTGCCGTCCTGAAGGATATGAAGGAGTTTGACCTCCAGGCGTACTTTGCAGAAATGATGACAAAGGGATGGGTAGTCAACCCGAACACTCCAGACGGCAAGGGTGTGATTCATGGCTATTCCGTCGGCGAGAAGCTTTACCATAATGACGGCAGCTTATCCAGTATCATGATGTACAAGTCCTCGGAACTCGGACACAGTAAGGATCTTACTCCTTCGCATCTTCTGAAAACCTGGCAGAAGCTACATGCCAACGAACAGGAGGCTGTCACTCGTGAGAATAGCCGTCGTGCCGAACAGCCGAAACAGCGGACTGCGCCCGTCGTTCCCATCGATGATACCAAGTCAAAGAAGGAACAGGAACGTGATGATGAACTTTACCGTCGCTTGAAGGAAGAAAAGGATAGAATTGAACGTGAAAGTAAGGAGCAGGAAGCCCGTCGTGCTGAACAGTCGAAACCGCGCGAACAGTCTCCTGAGGAAAAGGAGGCTCGCAGTGCCGTCGACAAGGCTCTGCAGGTCATCAATAAGTTCGTCAACTATTCTTATAATGTCTATAGCCATGATGAAGTATCAGATCTTCATGACGGCATTGTTGCACAGTGTCTGTTGGGTGGCCGTGATACGACAAAACAAAACCTTGAAACGGCAGTTGACGAGCTTATGGATATGGTTGATGGTATCGCAGCCCAGATTGATAAGTCAACAGCTGCTATGATAGAAATCGTGGCTGGTATGGCTTTGCCACAGGTAACACCTTCCGGCGGTGGCGGTGGCGGTCCTACGGGAGGCTGGCGTGGCAAGCGCGATGATGACTGGTGGCGTTTATGGAAACCATTCTTTGCTAATTTCAGATCAAGAGGTCGTGGCCGACACTAAAAACAGGAGGTGATTATGGGAAATATTTTTGATGATGAACTCGACGGGTACGTACAGCAGGACAACAATCCTACCGTGCCGGAACCAAAGCCAGAACCACAGCAGAAATCTGCTGAACAGGCTGAACTGGAAAAAATCCTTGCTGTCATCAAGGGCATCAAGGAATCACATAGTGAGGTGCGTGAAACCGTATCTGACATCGAGAATATTGCAGATAGAGCGGAAAAAGCCGTCAAAGCCCTGCATAAGGATCTTAAGGAGGTACGCCCTCTCTGGGAAGAACTCCTGAAGTCCTACACTTCGGAGATCCAGATATCAGATGAAAGCTTTGCTGGCTTCAGCAAGGTGATGAAATCCCTTATCGATCAGATTCTTGTCAGCACGTGTTCCAAAATCGACAAAGCCGTTTCTGATAATGTAGCCGGACAGTTCACGGAGGTGGCCAACCGTCATATTCAGGAGTTCGACACGAAAATGAAGGAGTCGATTGCCGAACAGAACAAGGCTCTTGCCGACCTCAAAAAGGACTATAATGACAATATTGCCAGCCTCGAAGAAAAGCAAGGGAAACTGCTTGCGCAGGCCGTCGAGGAACGGAACCGCATTATCTTGCCGTCAGGTGCCTTCTGGTCAATAATGCTGGTGTTTATAACTGCCATCATCGGCGGGCTGACAGGATGGTACAAGTTCTGGCGAACACCTGGCAATGATGAAAGCATGACCTGGATGGTGGGTGCCATAATAGCAGAACTTGTGTATTACGGCACTATGCTCTATAACCATTTTGCCTATCGCGATGAACAGAAAACGAAAACTGACAAGAAGAAAAAGGATGATAACGAGCCGAAAATCTATAGTGTATCGTTATCAGAGGCTATATATCTTATATTACTGTCGTTTTCTTCTTTGGCTTACATTACGTGGGGACAGCTGGACGTTAAAAGCAGCGCGACTCTGCTGATATACCTACTGCCGTTGGTAATCGCTTCTAACTTCCTGTGGCTGATAATACGCGGCTTGCTTTATGGGATCTTCCAGAAGGATTGACATACTCTCACCCCTGAAGGAATGAGAGTATGTCAAATATTATCGATGAAAATGTGTACGCATCTGGTTGGAAAGGTCGTCACCGTTGACAATACTGTCAAACTCCTTGGCGGCATCGGTAAACCACTTATCGGGCTTACGGGCCACTTCGGGGTCTTTCCAAACGATATCTTTGATACTGTCGATGATGGCCATTCCATACTCTCCTTTCTCCTGTCCTTCAAACATAGCTTTGCTATAGTTACGAATGCGTTGGACGGCTTCGGGGGAGAATGAGTAGCCGCTGGAATCGATTACACGTTCTTTCAGATCGTCAATAACCTCCTTTCTGAGGTTGTACAACTCTACGGCTTCATCTCCATGTTCCTTCATGGCAGTGATATACTTTTCAAGATCGGACTGTTGGAACACGGACATTACGGGAACTATCTCGTATATCTTCTGCCCTTCGGTCTTTGACACATCGGAAAAGCTGAACTGGTCTGAATAGTCATGGATGACATTGACGGTATCGGTGCCGGTGTTGACGATAAACGCCGCACAGGTATTCCTTGTAACGTCAGGTGCATCATCTGGTCTGAAGTTCATGCCGTCACCATAGTTGGGTAAGAACTTCTGCAGAAGGCTCTCAGCTTCCTTGAACACCTCACCGTAGCTTCTCTTACTGGTATCAACGACATTCAGCTCGTTAGCGGTAACCTCTGCCTCGCTATAGCCGTCACTGATGCTGATGACCTCTCCGTTGATCTTATCGACCTGCCAGACACGACTTAAGTCACGGTTCTCAATATCTGGGTCTTGCCAGGTAACCTTTACACCGACAGCTATCTTATCGCCTGCGGGAGTCAGTGGAAGTGTTTCCTCTGGCTCCTTGATAACCTGAGCTTTCTTCTCTTCCAGCAGTTTCTTCGGGGTGATGGTCTTAATCATAAAGACCGTCTCGCAATCTGTGGGAAGGCCAAAGGCAGGATTACGGGAGAAACCCTGAGAGTCGGTTTTTACATCGAGGAAATACCCTTCGTTCTTCTTCATGAAGGCACGGATATCCTTCTCATCCTGTTCGTTCTCAATTCCTGAGAAATCACCGTTGAAGATGGCAGACATGGCATACGAAGGAACTTCCTGCTTGTCATAGACTACCAGCATTGATTCTTTCTCGGCAAAGAAAGCATCAAACAGCTTGTCAAGAATCTCGTTCTGTGAATATTCCGGAAGCTCATTTATCCACACGCCTTTATCATTCTCGAAACAGTCATACATACTTTCGTGAAGGATGATATCTGCTTCTGACACGTAAGCATAGTTGAAGGTTTTCTCTTCACCTTCTGAATCCGTAACAGTTATACCATCCTTTATATTGACAGGATGATAGTCTATGCCCAGTTCGTTAGCACGGAGTATGATATCGCTTATAGAAGCGTGCTGCCCGTCGGACTCTTCCTGAGTCTTTTCCTGCAGCTCCCCCTTATAAGTTGTCAGCTCGTTGGCCGTCACCTCTGCCTCGCTATAGCCGTCGCTGATACTGATAACCTCACCATTGATGTTATCAATAGTCCAGACGCGACTCAGATCACGGGCAGACTCGTCAGGATCATTCCAGATGACCTTCATACCTACCTCCAGCTTTTCGCCGTTAAGGGAAATGATATCTCCGAGACCTAACGCCTCTTTCTCTACCTGTGCGGCCAGCTTTGCGGCAGGCTGCTGCAGATCCTTGTCGGAAACATAATAGAAGATACGTTCATAGATGGCCTGCGCCTTGCGTCCGTTCCATTCATCAGGATGTAACGCCTGCTCCAAAGCCTCAGTACCTATCAGCACATTCTCGCCGGTATGAGGGAGTACAATAGAACGGAGCGGCCATTTCTGACCGTCAAACTCCAGACTATCGTGAGTGTTTATCTCAGGCTTCAGAAACTCAGCCATCTTCTGAGAACCGCCGACAATGGTGGACTCAATCTTTAGAATACTCTGCTGTCTGTCGGTGAGGTTTTTGTTCTGAACAACGAGGCTGTTGACATTCAGCATCTCCTCAACAATGCCAGCCAGTTCCTCGTCGTCTATCCTCTCAGGATAGGGATTGACTCCCTTAGCCACCTCTTTTACATCTGCGATGTCGTAGTGGTCGGGGAGGTTCTGAAACACGTTCTTAAACACAGAATAGACAACGGCATATTCTGTGGCAGTCAGACCTGGAGTTTCCATAGACTGGCTCCTCTGACGGGCGTTCTCCATAATATGGTCGGCCAGCTTCTTCATCTCGCTTACAGAAAAATTGATAAGAATTTCGTCACCACTAATATACTCGTTCTCGAAAACCTTACCATTCTTCTCGGTATAATCACCTGTAAGGGCAATACCTTCACCATATTTGTCTTCTTCGATCTCCTTGATGGTATAAGGATTGCCATCGGAGTCCCATATCTTAAATGGCTTATTCAGGGTGATCCTTCCTTCATCGCCCAGCTGCTGGTGGAGAACGGAAATATAAGCCTTACCGGCAATTTTGATAGCAGTGTCGCTATCTACCTCTGTCAGGTCGTAGGCATCTCCCTCATCATCCTTGGCAAAATATTTATTATTCTCTTCATTATATGCCACCTTAGTTAAGAGGGTGCCATCGAGGATCTGGGTGTGAAGGAAAACTTTATGAATCGGGAACTCATTGCCAAGAATGGCACGGCAATCATCGAGGGCATTGTACATGTTGATGATAGCACCGTTCTTCTTCATATTGTCGTTACTCCAGATAAGGGCCTTGGCGACCATCAGCTCCTGCTGCTCACCAGTCAGTTCCTCGAAGGGTATATCAAAGTACGCATCCTGGACGGCAAACTTACCGTCGCCGACATTTGTGATGCTCTGTATATCCGTGGAACTGATAGGATCGGCCTTGATTATATCATCCAAGGGTATCTTACCAAGGAAATTAATCTTCTGTCCCTCTTCGGGAAGAAGGTAAAGCAAGGTAGCAATCCTTGCACTCATTGCTGGCTCTAAATTCTTATCCATAGTCGTATCTTTTATATTATTTTCTTCTGCTATAATAACTTTAATAGATCTATATATGATATTTATCTGTGAAACCCTCTGCGTCTTGTTTCCTGGTCTGGTTCTGATGTAACACCTTCATCGGAATCTGGAAGGGTAGAAATATCTTCATGATTAAATTCTTCAGGGATAACTGTTTCGTTGTCCTCCGGTAAAAAATCATATTTTTGATAATACTTTACCATCAGATTTTCCGGTAATACTCGAAAAGTCCGTTCGCCTTTCTCATTCACCTCGAAGAAAGCCAATATGTCAGCATAATCAAGCGAATATTCCTTATGTTCACCGTTAACAAAACCACTTATAGTACAATGGTGATGTTCGCTTACAAAAACTTCAGCAGACTTTATCTCCATGTTGTCAGGAACTACGTATTGTGTATAATCTTCCTTAGAAGGGGTATTCTCGCTGGCAGCTGCCATAATTTCTTTGCCAAAATACTTAATAAGAAGGTCTCTCTTATATTGTTCCCTTTGGCTATAATTAAGGCGTCTCAAATGAATAAATTCTTCATCGGTAAGATCTTTCCATAAACTATTTCCGTTAATAACAGTATTGATCCGTCCTTCATCGCTTATGTATATGCCGTCACACATTACATTGAGCGGCAATCCGCAAGCAGAAAGAAAATCCCTTATATCGCTGAAAGGAGTATTGTTGGGTTGATTTGTATTTTTCTCTGGTGAAGTTCCTACAACCTCTAAGTCTTCAACAGAATCTTCATTTGTGTAATTCACTGACGAATTTGTTTCACTTTCAAATGATTTTATAAAAGCCCTAATTCTGTCAAACAGACTGCCGTCAATATCAAGCACAACTTTTGTTTGATGCATATCCTGAAATTTTAACAGCTCAGGAAGAGTAGTAACAGCCCACTTAATCATCTGGCTAATGTTTCCGTGAATATCTGCTGGAGCATGCCTTAAAATGTCAGGCCTATTGAGCACCTTAACAATCTCTTCCTTGTCAGCTACATTGCGCCATGCAACTGCCGCCATCGTTTTTTTCTTCTTTTGGGTCATATTATTTCCTTTCTTTTATCAAATTATACAAAGTCTTTTATTCTGCTGATACCCACACATAACGGCCTTTACCATTCTTCTTAATGGTACAGACGAAACTCATACCTTCCAGCCAGTCTTCGGCAAAGTTGTACACACAATTCTTCGGGGCATAGACGTTACCGTCATAATGGCTTCTTCTCCCGAAGGCTATAAGTTTCCATTTCCTGCCGTCTTCGGCTGTGAAGTTACATACCAGATTAAACTTCTTTCCCCAACTCCTGGAGTCGAGTCTACCTTTAAACGTCATTTCTTCTTCGGGGAACTGATATTCAGACCCTCCGGAAGACGCAACTTCCTTCTTTGTTGTTAAAACGCCGTTCTGATTCATAGCCTAATCACTTGCTTATTACTATTATTTTTGCTTCAAAATTACTAAATCCTCTTTTTCTATGCAAAAGGAATTGTTTCTTTGTCTTGATTTAACATATTTAAGACCCTTCGAGGGGTTTCCATGGCAAAGATATGAATAAATTCATTCTTTGATGCCTGGAATAGTTTCAAAGTCTTGAATTAACGTTTTTAGGACTTTTCCGAGTCTTTAAATGTTAAATTCAGCCTTTTCCTGATGCAAAAATAACAATTCCCCATCTTTTACCAGATGAAAAAAAATAAAAAGTCTTATTTTAACACTTTCAAGACTTTTACGTAGCACAAATGTGACGAAATATGTGCTGAAACATCACAATTGTGACGGAAAATGTGACGAAAAATCAAGTGAAAGTTGACATAATGTCAAGTTTTGCCCCGAAAAATGGGTATAATACCAAGAATTTTATGAAAATGTTGGTATAATAACTATTTTCTTTGTACCTTTGCAGCAGATTGAGAGCTGAATAGGAAGTTCCGGGGGCTTTGGTCTGTCTGGGCATCTCTGAGGAAGATTCTTCCGATAATGAGTGGAAAACAGCTCTCCATTCTTCTAAGCTGCCTTGACTGATGCCCCCGCGATTAGTTCCGAGTGGTAGGACAGGAGGCAGTTCTTTTTTGCTAAATCTTTGGCGGTCTCAAAATTTTGTTGTACCTTTGCACCATCAGCGAAGGAAATGACGGCATGTTGATGTTCCTCATCATGAGAAACGGAGGCGGTTTCCATCGCTCTTTTTTGGGCTGCTGCTGTTGACTACGCGATTAGGTTCTTTGACAAGCAAAGCGTCAGAGACGAAACGTGTTCTGTAGTTCGACGGTGGCAGTGTTTCTTTTGATTCTGTGCTTTTTGGACAGGACTTTGGCGAATCTGCAAGGGGTGCTGCTCGATGGGCGGCACCCTTTCAATAACAGATTATCTTACCCATTTAGGACAGATAACCTTGCCTATTTCGGACAGATTATCTTACCTATGGGCGCAGTCCGCTATCCTTTATTTTTCAAACGGATTACCCCAAAAAAAATGAGCAAATTATAGACGGCAGCCTATAAAATATAGATATCTGTCTATATTTACCGATGCTGATACCGCAGGTCACGAGCCTCCCAGTTGACTACCATCGGATTGAGGTTGTAGCCCTTCTTCATGCAAGAAAGTATACCGGCGATGATCCAGGGCTGGCTTTCCGTTCTCTTCGTAAGAACGTAATCCAAAGCGGTTGTGCCGTCTTCCATCAGCGTGCTCATCAAAAGCTGCCTCTGCTCTTCTGTAATCTCTGGAGCAGGCCGCTCCCATCCGTCTTGTGTCATTCTTAATTTTCGGATAAATTGAGATGTTCTATAACCTTTTTTGCCGTCTCTTCGTTGAGTCCTGTCCGTTCATCCACCTTGAACAGGAACGGCAGCTGCTTTTCCCTGAAGAACTCCTGAAAAGGACAGTCATCGATGATGGCATAGCGGACTGCGCCCGGATTTGCGTCAAGCCACGCATCTATCTCATTCCCTCGATGGATGGGGTCAATGTCTGGTGTCACACCGATTACCTTGCCAGGCAGACGGCGGGCATCCCACATCTTCTGCAGACCTTCCAGTCCGAGTCTCATCTTCCATGTCGATGGTATCACTATGTCGGCATCGGTACTATCGATGATCCGGCGCAGGTGCTTCACACATACGGGGTCGAACTTGGCCCCGTACTCATCTATATGGAGTTGTACTCCATCATCCAGCAGCTTTGTCTGGTATCTGTCCGTCACCAGAACACCGTCGAAATCAAGAAACAATATCTTTTTCATATATTAATAAAATGGGTTCAATGCACTTGGTGGTTCCAGATTTCTGTCGTAGGCAATTTCCTTCAGATAGATTATGAGGGATGCCAGGCGTCCGGGTTTCATCCAGTCCGGCGAACCAGGTAATAGCCGAGGCGCAGAAAGGGCAAGTTTACCGGCGAGAATGTAGCGGTTCAGCTGACTGCCTGTCGGACCTCCAAAGCTCTCGATGTGGCCACGCTCCCAATTCTCTTCGTGCCAGGCGAAGTAACTGTCAAACTGTTCCTTTAACTGCCTGTCAATATTGGGCGTGTGATTGTGGATGAGATACGTCCGCATTAAATCCTGTAATGCGGTATATAATTTCTCATCCTTTCGCCAAATAGTCATTGCCATGTCCTTGTCTATTTTGATTCTGTTACGGTTTCATACGGATAAATATCCCACTCCTGGAGAGCTTCATCAGGTGTGCATCCATGATCCATCGCCTTGATAACCTCGTATTCCAGATTGTATTTCCGTGCTATCGCCAAGGCTTCAGGACGGGTGTATTTTGATGGAGAGGGGTAGATTTTATACCACCACCGCCAGAATAATGTAACTAACCTTTTCATGGTTCTCTCTCCTATTCTTGATTCTCGATTGCTTCTACCAGTTGGGCCACCATCGGGTTATTCTCCTTGCCGGTGATATTCAGGGCCTCGCCCTCTGCAGCCTCGAAGGTAACGCTGGGTGCTGCACCGGCGGCAGCAGCTTCCTCCAGGAAGGCTAACGTCTCTTCCTGGCTCTTACCGTGACCGATGAATGCAGACATGACACATGCCATCACATCGGTCTTAAAGCCTTTGTCACGGAGCTGCTGGAGGTCGCCTTTGTCCGGCTTGATGGTGGCTATGTGATACTTGATAACCATCTGACCGCCCACCTCATTCCAGAGGTCGAGCAGTTCCACCTCATAGGGATTTACTGTCTGTTTCTTTGCCATATCTTTTGTTTGTATATTATATCAATTCTTTTACTTCCATGATGTCGAGCATATTGTATCTGACTCCTTCAATCTCGTTGTGCCAGGACGCATGGAAGTGTCCATAGAACCAGTGTTCCAGGAAATGGCCATTCTCCTTCAGGAAGGAATGAATGTCATTCATGACCTTTCGCTCCCTTTGCACATCGGCAGGCAGCAACGGATCCTCGGCAGTCCATTGGGCCAGTGTACGTTTTTCTTTCGGCTCACAGAACGATGGAGCCGTATGTGTGACAACCACATCGACGGAACGATCCTTGCTGATGGCCTCTAATTTCGCCTGGTCATACACAGGTGCTTCATCGGACCAATACAAATCCCGCTGAAACGGATCAATAGGATGAAAGTGATGATAGGGACTCGATTCACGCCAAGTTCTCTCCATGGTGACAGCCCCACCGACACAGAGGATAGTATGACCACAGGCTTTCAGAACGGAGTAGTCCTGCACGGCCTTCCACCGCTCGTAGTTCACCTGCTGGCCGTCAAAGTATGCAGGGTTATCATGGTTGCCTCGCACAAAAACGATCAAATTGTTGTACTCTTCAAGGCGTTTTTTGCACCGCTTGTAAATGTTCTCATAGTAACCTGGTTTCTCGAATCCAAAACCACAGTCACCGGCAACAATGACCAGCGTATCATGCATACACTCACATACACAAACCTTATAGACAAGCTCACGAAAATCACCGTGAATGTCACCACAGACCACTATTTTCTTGACATCTGGGAACTCGTAAATGTTATTATCGACATTCATCTGCTTTTTGTTTGTATATTATCTCAATTCTCTTAGTTCCAGACAGTCGAGCATGTTGTACTTTATTCCGTCAATTTCGTCGTGCCAGGACTGGTGAAAATGTCCGTAGAACCACTGATTCACGGGATGACTGTGTGCATATAGATAGGCTTGAATGTAGTCCATAACCTTCCGTTCTGCCTTGATGTCCTGCAGCAGATCTTCATCCTTCACCAGCCAGTCCTGAATATCGGCCCGTGACTGTTTCTCGCAGAAGGACGGTGCCGTATGCGTGATGACCGTATCAATGGCGCAGACCTTATCGATGACTTCAAGTTTGTCTTGATTGGAGACTGGCTTGTCGTCAGGCCAGTAATAGGCTACTTCAAGTCGCCTGTCTTCCTCAATGACGACAGTCATGCCGTACAGCTTAGAGAACCT
>JAEEGI010006317.1_pt1 | contig 26800 bp, 19 predicted proteins | sample 8958751 | NCBI WGS metagenome assembly JAEEGI01 (sample SAMN16246545, study PRJNA631951) | gut metagenome | biome: gut microbiome; feature: rumen; material: KS-attached | host: Bos | place: Iran: Karaj | collected 2018-10 | reverse complement strand
CAAAAAGCCCGGCACCACGACAGTTACAATGGCTACAAGAGGCCTGTTCGAGGAAGAAGAGTACAAGAACCGCTTCTTCAATCTTTTAAAACTTTAATTATGAAAGCGGTTTTTTAGGACCGCTTTTTTCTTTTAGGAGAAGAAATGATAAAAGAAATGAAAATCGGCAACAGAATGTTTAATCTTACAGGCCACACATATGTAATGGGCATTTTGAATGTAACGCCCGATTCTTTTTCGGACGGCGGAAAATTCATTGATAAAGAGGTGGCTGTAAATAGAGCGCTTCAGATGATTGAGGAAGGCGCAGACATCATTGATATCGGAGGTGAATCCACCAGACCCGGATTTACTCCTGTCAGCGCAGACCTCCAGATTGAACGTGTGGTGCCTGTTATTGAAGAAATAAAGAAAAACATCGATATTCCGGTTTCGGTTGATACATATGATGCAAAGGTTGCAAAAGCCGCATTGGAAGCTGGCTGTGATATCGTAAATGATATATGGGGCCTTAAAAAAGATCCCGAAATGGCCAAAGTCATAGCGGAATATGATGCATATTGCGTGCTGATGCATAACAGGGATAATCCTGATTATATTTACTTCAGAAAAGATTTGCTGTCGGATTTTGGCGAGATACTTGATATTGCATATGCTGCGGGAATTGATAAGGATAAAATAATTCTCGATCCGGGCGTAGGCTTCGGCAAAACAAGAGAGCAGAATTTAGTCGCCATAAATCATATGGACGATTTAAAAGAACTCGGATATCCGATACTTCTTGGAACGAGTCGCAAATCTGTTATAGGTTTAACTTTGGACTTACCTGTAGATGAGAGACTTGAAGGTACACTTGCAACTACAGTTATCGCATGTATGAAGGGAATAAACTTCGTAAGAGTACATGACATAAAAGAAAACGTCAGAGCCATTAAAATGACTGAGGCAATCCTTAATTCCTTTGAACCGCCCGTAAATGAGTCTCAGCCTATTTACGGTCCGCCTGAAATGTTAAACGGAAGATAGAAAAAAGGACTTCGTTTGGAAGTCCTTTTAAAATGCCTTTTAATGTCACCATTATTTCTCCAGTTTACATAACAATTCCTTAGCCGTCATATTAAATCTCGGGTGAATCACATACGGAGCAATCTCGCAAAGAGGCTTAAGAACGAAGTCTCTGTTAGCCATATCGGGATGAGGAATGATTAAGTTGTTGGTTGACATAACTAAATCATCATAAAAGATGATATCCAAATCCAGCGTTCTCGGACCCCAGTGAATTGTTCTTTCTCTGCCGGCTTCGTTTTCCTCGATACTTAGTCTTGCAAGAAGTTCTTCGGGAGAGTAGAGAGTTTCAATCTTGAATACACCATTTAAGAAATCATCCTGCTCAACATCTCCGTAAGGCTTGGTTTCTATAAGTCCGGAAACGTCTTTAACTTCGATACATTCATCCATCGAAAGATTATCTATGGCGTTCTCTATATATTCTTCGCGTTCTCCAATATTTGAGCCGACAGCGATATACGCAATGTGTCTTGTTCTGAATACTTTTAATGATACAGTATCAAATTTCGACGGAATAGGAGCGTCGGGCTTGCAGATTTCTAGTGTGACAGATTTTATGTCTTTAAAAGTTAAAAGAAGCTTTCTGGAAAGCTCGTTTACAAGTGTCTCGAGGAGATTCAACTGATTAACGACCATATAGTCTTTTATGAACTCGCAGACCTTGGCATAATCAAGAGTATCCTCAATATCGTCGCTTAAACTTGCGGTCAGAGTATCAACTTCGAATTCTGCGTTGATAACAAATTTCTGACCTTTTGATTTTTCGTTTTCGTATACTCCGTGATGAGCAAAAACTTCAAGACCTTTAATGATAATCTTATCCATAAATTCCCCTCCTTAAAAGTTAACCCTTTACGAATACATTACCTTCTCGTAATGCTCAAATAATGCCTTTGTGTCTACATCTTTCTGCTTCTTGTGACGGTTGTTGTAGTTGGCCAGATAAAGATCGTAAGCCTCTTTTACATCCATCGGAAGAGGGTTGTCTTTTTTCAAATATCCCTTCCTCTTAAGCATAGCAGAAAGTTTGGAATATTCATATATTACAAGATGATATTCGTCATTATTCTTACGATATACGGCAAGTTTTATGCGAATTACCAAAAATCTTATTAGGAAGTAAAGAACAGCTGCTCCGATAAATATCGCAAATATTCTCATTACCGTTACTCGTACGTTTGCGGTATTGAAATTAAAGATGTCAAAAATCTTGTTGATATTAAAGCCGCTGTTATTTCCTGAGTTGGGATTAATTGTTGTTCCGAACTCCTCAAAATTCAATGTATTGGCAGTGATTGCAGAGAAGAAACCGAATGAAAAACGACTTAAATCATTATCGTCTTCTCCGAATGAAGGTATCGTTGCCTCGAAAGGAACGAATCCGTATCCATCAAGATAAATTTCTATCCATGCATGTGCATATGAATCGTTTACAGGTACTTTAAGAACGGCTTCCAGATCGATATCTTTTCCTCCGCTGTACCATTCATTATAGTCATCATCAGTCATTATGGCGTTCTCATAAACAAGAGATATGGGAATGCAGTAGCCTTCGCAATACCTCGCAGGAATGCCCATTTCACGAAGTAAAAGAGTAGTGGCGGATGCAAAATGTGCACAGAAACCTCTTTGCTGATGAGTCAAAAAATATTCTACAAAATCTCTTCTGTAAGGAGTTCTGCCGGGCGCCATGGTATAACTGAAGTTGTTATAAAAATAATTATAAATGGCTTTTGCAGATTCTAATCTGTATTGGTTGATGTCATCACTATCCGAAGGAGTTATATTGGTTAAAGTTTCATCCAATGTCTCTTTTAAATCATCCGGAACGGTAAGACAGGTATCGTAAACATAATTGTAATAATCTTCATCCGTAATAAGTGAATCTTCAATTTTTTTGTTATAATCATCCTCGCTTAAAACAGGTTTATATGTAATCTCGTATATATTATTGCTTGTTTCGGGATATTCAATATCGTCTGTGCTCGAAAAATAAGGAAGATAGTTAAATCTTGTATCTGCATCGATATTTTCCACATGCATTTTTGCGGTATTTCCGAAATCATATTCTCTTGTGTTTTCGAAAGGCGTAAAGTCCGTTGTGCTTGAATACCATCCGGAAGATATATAGTTGGTTCCTGTAAATCCCTTTAGATAAATGGTTTCATAATTAATTGGTACAAATGTAACCTCAAGATCAGTTTCGAAATCAGGCCTTACCTGGCTGACACCTCCGAGACGTCCGCCTGAAAGACCACCGGTAGATGAGTATGAATCAAAAAATCCGGAAAAACCTGACTGAACAAGTATTTTTACATATTCCTGTGTTTGCTTGTGAATAGCGTTTCCGGGAACAGGTGAAATCGGTAAACTTAACGGTGCTTTCAATACGAGGATAATGATAAGCGAAATAATAAAGGAATAACCGAATGAATACAAAAATACAGGTATATCCGATTGATATGCGTATCGATCCTCGCGCCGCATTTTTATTCGCATAAATTCATGAGTTCGTTTCCCTTTGACCTGCATCCTTGAATGCCTTGATAACTGAAGAAAAACAACGCTTGTATAGACGAATAAAAGTCCTAAAAGATATATTGCTGAAGGCATTTTGTGAATAAAAAGCGCGATTTCGATATAAGGGAAAGTTACCAGCGCCGTCTCAAACGCATTCATATAACCGGAAATGGTTACGTTTAAAAGAATAGCGGTAAATGCTCCTAAAAAGAGTGCGGCAACCGTAACGGTAAAATATCTGTTTGTAACAGTTTCCAAACCTTCACGGATAGCGGCAAGTCCGAAATAATCGGAATATTCTTCAAATACGATGTTTATTATCGCCTGGAAACCTGAGTTAGCCACCATATAATATCTTGCAAGTTCAACGGTGAAGGCTATAAACAAAATGATATAAAAGACATAGAAAATCAGTTTGTTAAAGTAAAGGAAAGAAACGTAAAACGAGAAAAATGCAAAAGCTATTATAATAATAGGTCTGTTGTATTCAATCTCAAAAGCATCCAAAAGGCCACAGATAGAGCAGTAAGTGGCAATATAAACCAGAATGCCTTTAAAAAGGCATATAAGAAAACGGTTGCTCTTCTTTGTCTGCGTTACTTCGCCGACAATGAGTTTGTTATCCTTTATTTCTTTTTTGTAAATGATTTTGTCAAGCCAGGATATCATATGTTATGTAAACCTATCTATAAATCCCAAATTACTTTATTCGCTGATCTTAATTGTCTTTCCGATAATATGAATTACGGTTGCAATCTTACCGGAAGAGTGAAGATATGTATTCAAAGCATTTTCTCTGCCTTCGTATAAAGGCTGGCAGTAGAAATGCGTCATTGCCTCAAGCAAACCTGCTTCATCTGTAACGGTAAAAAACGTGTAATCGCAGGAGATGTCGTTGTAAATGCAGACCTCGAATCTTTCTTTCTTTTCATACATGATTTTTATACATGATAAAAGAGACTCTGCGGTATCGTGTATTTCATCTCTGCAAAGCTCGGGAACGAGGATGATTGCTAGAGATGATGTATGTGCCATTTCTTTTACGAACAAATCGTCTAACTTCGCTGAGAGCTTCCAGTGAATTCTCTGAAGTCTGTCACCCGGACGGTATTCACGGATTTCTTTTACGTCGGATGAAATATTACCGATGTTTTCCGATTCGGTAAATTCATCGGGACCGTCCTTCGGAACAGCGGGCGGAAAATCGCCGATGTTTCGTTCTTTGGGAAGAACAGGCACGGAAGATTCCAGCGATACGTTTATTTCTTTTCTGAAAATGGATAAATAGTCGTGAAGAATAAATTTCTCTATAGTGATACTTACAAGTCCGATATCATAACTTTCCAAAGGAATCGTAAAAGAATTGCTCTTCCTTGTAAGCGGAATCGACATTTTATGCTTTGTCATGCTCGGATAGAAATTGTTTTCTGCGGTAAAAACCACATCACATGAGAAAAGTCCGATGGGAGCTGCGTTTTTATATTCAAGTACAAATGCGGGAGAGTTTGGCTCCTCTACATAATCGGAAACCGGTGAAAGTGTGAAGGTGAATTTGTCGCTAACATTAAAGAAAACAATTAACGAAACAGGAATTAAGATAAACAGCATTAAAATAAAAAGCACGATTGCCGGCTGTTCATAAATGAGTGCAAGCGCGCTTATTATTCCAATGGAAAATATATATAAAATAAGTGTAAGAATATTTACCTTCATTTAAGGAACCTTTACGGAATCAAATGCAAGATTTAATGCGCTCTCGATATTCATTCCGCATGCTTTTGATTTGGTTGATAAAATGATTCTGTGGTTTGCGATAGGGAAGAAAACTGCCTTAAAATCTTCGGGAACTACAAAGTCTCTGCCTTCAAGGAAAGCGTGTGCCTTGGCCATCTTGATAAGAGCAATACTTCCTCTGGGAGATAAACCGAGTGCGAAAGTATCGGTATTTCTGGTGGCTTCAGTAAGAGATACCGCATAGTCATAGAGGCTTTCTTTTATCTTGGTGTTTTCTACTTCTTCCTGGAAAGCTAAGATTTCGTCTTTGGAAATAACTCTTTCCATCTGTTCGATTGTTTTATGAGAGTCACCTTTAAGAATCGTAACTGCAGATTCATGTGAAGGATAACCCATCGAAAGACGAACCATAAATCTGTCGAGCTGAGATTCGGGAAGCTTTTGCGTACCTGAAGCGCCGATAGGGTTCTGGGTAGCAATTACCATAAAAGGTTTAGGCAAATATCTGGTAACTCCGTCAACCGTTGCGTGACCTTCCTCCATTACTTCGAGAAGAGCAGACTGGGTCTTTGGCGAAGTTCTGTTGATTTCATCCGCAAGGAAGAGGTTCGTATAAACGGCGCCTTCCTTAAAAGTGAACTGATTCGTGGTTTTATCAAACATCGTAAAACCGGAAACATCGCTCGGAAGAACGTCGGGAGTAAACTGCATTCTTTTATAATCAAGATCCATTACCTTTGCGAGCGCGGTAACCAAAGTGGTCTTACCAACACCGGGAATATCCTCAAGCAGGATATGTCCTTTCGCAAAAACCGCACACATAACCATGTCGATAACATCGTCTTTTCCGTGGATGGCGGTCCTTATGGTACTTCTCATTTTTTCCATTTTTTCAAGTGACTGATTCATGTCTTTTTCTCCGTAAATATGATTATTTAATTTTACTAAAAAGTGCCCTTTTTTTCAATAATATTTGAAGCCGTGAGAGGTATATGGTAATATAAAAGGCGCTTGAATAAATAACACTCAGCATTATATATATCGGCTTATATATTTATTATTTTAGGGTTTTGAAAAAATGACGGGACTTCCTGCGGATTACTATATTAAACAAATGAACGAGAGGCTTTCTCTCATAAAAGAACCAAAAGTTTTGCTACAGGCCTGTTGTGCTCCATGTAGCAGTTACTGTCTGCTTGCATTGCGTGATGTTGCAAGTCTCGGCGTCTATTATTATAATCCGAATATAACGCTGGCTGACGAGTATGAGTACAGGCTATCAGAGATTAAGAGACTCATAGGGATTTATAATGATAATCCTGACAGGGTTTTGCCTGAAGATTGTCGACAGGTTGACATAAAAAATAGTTATGTTAACAATAATCATATAGATATAATCGATGCTCCTTATGAGCCTGAATTATTCCTGGAGAGAACCAAAGGCTATGAGTCCTGTCCCGAGAGAGGAGAAAGGTGTAGCATCTGCTTTGATTTAAGACTTAGAAAGACAGCTGAAGAAGCCAAGAAACTCGGATATGATTTCTTTGCGACAACACTTACTTTAAGTCCTCTTAAAAATGCGGATGTGATAAATGCAATAGGCGAGAAGATTGCGGAAGATGTCGGAATAAAATATCTGCCGACTGACTTCAAGAAAAAGAACGGTTATAAGATGTCGATTGAACTTTCAAAAGAGTTTAATCTCTACAGACAGAATTATTGCGGATGTATTTATTCGAAGAATTGAAAAAAGAGTTGGCTAGCGATTCTTTTATGAGATATACTACTAAACTTTATTATTTCAAAATTATAAAAAGAATTGACAAAAATGTCTTTTACAAATAAATTAGTTTTATTCTAAAAAGGATGGAGTACTAAATTGGAAAAGTTTTTAGAGAAATTAAGCAAAGAAACAGCCCTCGCTTTTAAAGAAGCAGGATATGACGAGAATTTAGGTAAGGTCGGCGTTTCGAACAGACCGGACCTTTGCGAATATCAGTGCAACGGAGCAATGGCAGGCGCAAAGCTTTATAAGAAAGCGCCTATTATGATCGCAAACGAAGTTGCTGAGAAGTTAAAAGAATCAAAAGCATTTTCATCGGTTGAAGTTTGCCCTCCCGGTTTTATCAATCTTAATGTAAGCGACGATTTTCTGACAGAATTCGTGTTGGAAATGTCTGCTGCTAATAAATACGGCGTGGAAGAGGCTGCAGAAAGGAAAATGTATATGGTCGACTACGGCGGACCTAACGTAGCAAAGCCTTTGCATGTAGGTCATTTAAGAAGTGCCGTAATCGGTGAAAGTATAAAGCGTATCATTCGTTACATGGGTCATGAAGCAATCGGCGATATCCATTTGGGTGACTGGGGTCTTCAAATGGGTCTTGTTATTGCGGCTATTAAGGAAGAACAGCCTGACCTTGTTTATTTTGATGAAAACTTTGAAGGAGAATACCCGGCTGAGGCTCCTTTTACGGTCGGAGATCTCGAGGAAATATATCCCAAGGCCAGTGCAAAGTCAAAAGTTGATGCGGCATTTAAGGACGAAGCCATGGCTTGCACCAAAAAGCTTCAGGACGGCGATAAAGGCTATCGTGCAATCTGGAAGCACATTATGAAGGTTTCCGTAGACGACCTTAAGAAAAACTACGACAACCTTAATGTTAATTTTGAATTATGGAAGGGTGAGTCGGACGTTCACGACGTAATTCCAGAAATGGTTAAGTACCTAAAAGACGGCGGCTACGCATATATCAGCGAAGGCGCTTTGGTTGTAGATGTTAAGGAAGAAACCGATACTAAGGAAATTCCTCCCTGCATGATTTTAAAATCTGACGGCGCATCACTTTATAACACTACAGATCTTGCAACCATCATGGTAAGAAAGAGAGATTACAATCCTGATTACATCGTTTATGTTACAGACAAGAGACAGGAACTTTACTTCGAGCAGGTATTCAGATGCGCGAAGAAGACAGGCCTTGTTGATAAAAAGACAGAACTTGTTCACATCGGTTTCGGTACCGTAAACGGCAAAGACGGTAAGCCTTTCAAGACAAGAGACGGTGGCGTAATGCGTCTTGAATACCTCGTAAATGATATTAACGAAAAGATGCTTGAGAAGATTTCTACTGGCAGGGAAATGAGCAAGGAAGAAGCGGAGAGCGTTTCAAAGATGGTTGCTCTTTCTGCTATAAAATATGGCGATCTTTCAAATCAGGCTTCAAAGGATTATATCTTTGATACAGAAAGATTCATGTCATTCGAAGGAGATACAGGTCCTTACCTTCTTTACACGGTTGTAAGAATTAAGTCCATCTTAAAGAAGTTCGTAGAGAATGGCGGTAATATTGATGATTGCAAAGTTATGTCAACCATTTCAAATACTTCTCACAAGAACCTTTTGATGAAGATAACAGGCTACAACGATATGATTGAAGGCGCATTCGAAGAGTTCGCACCTCACAGAATCTGCGCATATCTTTACGATTTGGCCAATGTATTCAATTCGTTCTATCATGAGACAAAGATTCTGGCAGAAGAGAATGAGGAATTAAAGAAGAGCTATATCGCACTTCTTAAACTTACGCTCGGTATCGCAGAAGACTGCATGGAATGCCTCGGTTTCTCTGCACCTGACAAAATGTAATAAAAATTGCTTGACATATCAACTGCTATTTTGTATATTAAATAGGCAGTTGTTTTGGCGAGATGGCTCAACTGGCTAGAGCATCCGGTTCATACCCGGAAGGTTGAGGGTTCGAGTCCCCCTCTCGCTACGTATTAACACCGAAGAAATTCGGTGTTTTTTTTATTTTATAAAATCTTTAACAAAACAGATGTTTTCAATAGCAAATTAAAGGCTTTTATGATAAAATCTAAAATGTGTTTTTATGTGAAAAAATCTTATCCTTTTTAAGGATTTTATATACATTGAGGGTTGGTTGTGAACAAGAAATATAAATGGATTTTATGGGTGATTTTTGGAATATACATAATCATCTTTTTATATGCGACCTTATTCGGACACAGGTCAGGTGCATACTATTCGGATATGACGGTCGGAGAGTATATTGCGAGATCGGTCAATTTGGTGCCGTTTAAAACAATTTCGCTTTATATAAAATGGATTATGGATGGGGACAGATTTAACAATTACATTCCTTTAACTAATCTCGGAGTTAATCTTATTCTTCTTTTTCCGATGGGATTTTTCCTTCCGAACTTATTCGACAGGCTCAGGAATTTCATTGCGTATCTATCGACGAACATCCTTATACTCGCTTTGGTTGAAACGATTCAGCTTATTACAAGGCGGGGTTCTTTTGATGTGGATGATTTTATCCTCAATATCCTCGGCGCGATTATCGGATTTATCGTGTGGTTTATAACCGTGATAATAGTCGATGCTTCAAAGAAAAAGAAAGCTTCAAAGAAAGAGCAGTAAATAATTATCATAAAAGAATTAAATAATTTCTCCTAAAAGAAATAGAAATCTTTTTTAAAAGATAAAAAATAAGTATGAATAAATGATTTGAAGAAAGGAACACTATGCTTATTACTCTTTCAAAACATTTGGGTAAATATAAGCTCCCCTCGGTTTTAACACCGTTTTTTATGGTGCTAGAAGTAATCTTTGAGACCATAATTCCTCTTTGCATGGGCTGGATAGTTAAGTACGGAATTGAAGGAAATGACGGTGCGGGAGATATGGATTATATCCTGAAAATGGGCGGTATAATGACGGTTCTCGTTATTTTATCACTGATTTCCGGTATACTCGGCGCTGCGTTTGGATCGGTTGCATCCTGCGGTCTTGCAAAGAACTTAAGAAAAGACATGTATGCAAACATCCAGACATTCAGCTTTTCAAACATTGACCACTTCTCAACAGCGGGTCTTATCACAAGACTTACGACAGATGTAACGAATGTGCAGAATGCTTATCAGATGCTCCTTCGTATGGCGTTCAGAGCGCCTGTAAGTATGATATTTGCTCTGTTTATGTCTTTTATGGTCTCTTATAAAATTGCAACGATTTATCTTATCGCTGTAATTTTCCTCGGTATCGGACTTTCGATCATCATGATGAATGCGAGAAAGTATTTCTCCCAAGTGTTTGAAAAATATGATGATTTGAACGAAACCATTCAGGAAAACGTAAATGCAATCAGAGTTGTAAAGGCTTTCGTAAGAGAAGATTACGAATCAGAAGAACTCAAAAAAGCTGCAGGCAATATCTATAAGATGTTTGTCAAAGCAGAAAATGTAGTTATCTGGAACGCGCCTCTTATGCAGTTTACAATGTTTGGAACCATGCTTCTTATTGCGTGGTTTGGCGCACATCTTGTTGTATCTAATGAACTTGATACAGGCGAACTTCTTACACTTTTCACTTATTGTTTGAATATTTTAGGAAACCTCATGATGCTTTCCTTTATTTTCGTCATGCTCACCCTGTCAGCAGCAAGCGGTAAAAGAATTGCAGAGGTACTTGATGAGAAGACAGAACTTAAAAACCCCGAGAATCCTGAATACGAGGTAAAAGACGGCAGCGTTGAATTTAAAAACGTAAGCTTTTCCTACAGCAAAGGCACGGGTAAAAATGTTCTTAACAATATCAATTTGAAGATTAATTCGGGCGAGACCATCGGTATCATCGGTGGCACCGGTTCCGCGAAGACCAGTCTGGTTAACCTTATTAACAGACTTTATGATGTTAACGAAGGTGAAGTTAAGGTCGGCGGAATTAATGTCAAGGATTATGACATGGAAGCCTTAAGAAACCAGGTTTCGGTTGTACTTCAAAAGAACGTTCTTTTCTCGGGAACTATTTATGATAACCTTCGTTGGGGCAATCCCGACGCGACAGAAGGCGAATGCATGGAAGCCTGCAAGCTTGCGTGCGCTCATGATTTTATCGTATCTTTCCCCGAAGGATACTTAACCAAGATTGAGCAGGGCGGTACCAATGTATCGGGCGGCCAGAAGCAGAGACTTTGTATCGCAAGAGCACTTCTAAAAAAACCTAAAATAATTATTTTTGACGATTCAACATCCGCAGTAGATACTGCTACGGATGCCAAGATAAGAAAATCCCTAAAAGAAGCAATTCCCGGAACGACTAAGTTTATTATCGCTCAGAGAATTTCATCTGTTCAGGATGCGGACAGAATCATCGTCATGGAAGAAGGCGAAGTTAACGGCTTTGGTACACATGAAGAGCTTCTTAAGACGAATGCTATCTACAGAGAAGTATTTGAATCACAGACCGGTTCGAATGCAGACTTTGATGAAGTGAAAGGGGGTGAGATCTAATGGCAAAAGAAGGCAAGCCCGTCCAGATGGGAAGAGGAAGAAACATGGGTCCCATGCCCAAACTCGATCACCCTTTGAAAACATTCGGAAGACTCATCGGTTATTCATACGGAAGATATCCGATTCCTTCCTTACTTGTAGTGTTCTGTATCATCTTTTCGACACTGGCACAGATTAAGGGAATGCTTTTCATTCAGGACTTAATCGATGATTATATCAAGCCTTTGTCAGAGCAGGCTAACCCTGATTATTCTGGACTCCTTGAAGCAATCGGAATGATTGGAATCATGTTTGCGATTGCTGCAATTGCAACATTCACTCAGAATAAAATCATGGTTTATGTTGCACAGGGAACAATGAGAAGACTTCGTACGGATCTTTTCTCGCACATGGAAAAACTCCCGATTAAATACTTTGATACGCATTCTCACGGCGACATCATGTCGATATATACGAACGATATCGATACCACGAGACAGATGATTGCACAGAGTATGATTCAGCTTTTCTCAAGTCTTTTAACAATCATCGGTACGTTTATCGGACTCATAAAATTAAGCCCGAGACTTACGCTTCTTACCGTTGCAATGATTGCGGTAACATTTGTTACCACGAGAATTATCGCAGGTATTTCTTCGAAGTTCTTTGTAATGCAACAGAAAAACCTCGGTGCGGTTAACGGTTATATCGAAGAGATGATGGACGGACAGAAGATCGTAAAAGTATTCTGTCGTGAAGATATCTGTGAAGATGAGTTTGAAAAGTTAAACAATAACCTTTACACGACAGCGTCTACTGCAGGCAAACTTATAAATCTTTTAGGACCTGTTAATGGGCAGCTTGGTAACTTAAGTTTTGTAATCGTTTCCGTTGTCGGCGGTTATTTTGCAATGGCAGGAATCGGCGGATTTACAATCGGTGCATTAGGCAGTTACTTAACGCTTAACAAGAATGTAAATATGCCTATCATGCAGATTTCACAGCAGTTTAGCGCTATCGTAATGGCACTCGCAGGTGCGGACAGAGTATTCAAGCTTCTTGATGAACCTATTGAGACTGATGACGGATATGTAACCCTCGTAAATGCCAAGAAAGAAGACGGCAACTTAATCGAGAGTGATGAACATACAGGTATCTGGGCATGGAAGCATTATCATAAGGCTGACGATACCACTACTTATGAAGAGCTTAAGGGTAATGTTGTACTTGATGATGTTGACTTCGGATATACCGAGGAGAAGATGGTTCTTCACAATATCGACATCTTTGCAAAGCCCGGTCAGAAGATTGCGTTTGTAGGTTCAACCGGCGCCGGAAAGACGACAATTACCAATCTTATAAACAGATTTTATGATATTCAGGACGGTAAGATTCGTTACGACGGAATAAACATTAACAAGATTAAGAAGGCTGATTTGAGAAAGTCTCTCGGAATGGTTCTTCAGGATACGCACCTTTTCAGCGGAACCGTTATGGAAAATATCCGTTACGGTAAGCTTGATGCAACCGATGAAGAAGTTATTGCAGCAGCAAAGCTTGCCAATGCACACGGCTTTATCGAAAGACTTCCCGAAGGCTACAATACTGTACTTAAGGGCGACGGCGCATCCTTGTCACAGGGCCAGAGACAGCTTCTTTCAATTGCAAGAGCTGCCATTGCAGATCCTCCCGTACTTATTCTCGATGAGGCTACAAGTTCCATCGATACCAGAACCGAGAAACTGGTTCAGGAAGGTATGGACAAACTGATGAGCGGCAGAACAACATTTGTAATTGCCCACAGACTTTCAACCGTCCGCAATTCCGACTGTATCATGGTTCTCGAACAGGGCCGTATCGTTGAGCGCGGAACCCATGATGAACTGATTGCACAGAAGGGCAGATATTATCAGCTTTACACCGGCAGCCAGGTTTCGTAGGCGGGATCGTATCTTTTATGAGCTGAAAAGTTAGAAATTACGGTCTAAAAACAAGAAAACCTAATTAGGCCCGTAGTTTTAGCAAAGCATAAGCGAGAATTTACGGGCTAAAAACAAGAAAACCTAATTAGGCCCGTAGTTTTAGCAAAGCATAAGCGAGAATTTACGGGCTAAAAACAAGAAAACCTTATTAGGCCCGTAGTTTTAGCAAAGCATATGCGAGTATTTACGGGCTAAAAATAAGAAAACCTTATTAGGCCCGTAGTTTTAGCAAAGCATATGCGAGTATTTACGGGCTAAAAACAAGAAAACCTAATTAGGCCCGTAGTTTTAGCAAAGCATAAGCGAGAAATTACGGGCTAAAAACAAGAAAACCTAATTAGGCCCGTAGTTTAGATGAACATAAGAGAGAATTTACGTGTGGAATGAAAGTAAGTTGAAAAACACGCGTAGTTTTATTAAGACATAAGAGAAATATTACGTGTGAAAAGCAAGAAAGATAAGAAACACATGTAGTATTGGCTGAATGAAAGCAAGAATTACGTGTGAAAAGCAAGAAGGTTAAAAAACACCCGTAATTTTTGCTAGACATAAAAGAAAAATTACGTGTGAAACAGAAGAAAGTGCAAATACACCCGTAAATTCAGTTAAACACAAGAGAAAAATTACGGGTGAAATGCAGAAATCACAAATACACCGGTAAAAAACTAAATATAGTGAAGAAAGCATTAAATTCTTTACATAAACATAGCAAATATAGTATAATAAATCGATAATGCATACTATATATATGCAAAAAATCAAATCCTCATAGAATTTCCGCCTAATAGCCTTCCAACAAAGGCAAGAGCGCTTCTTCCAACAAGAGCAATAGAGCCTCTTACAACAAAAGCAAGAGCGTATCTTCTAACAAGCGTGAGCGGGATAACGTGAGGTACAAAGGAGTTTTATAAAATGAGCGAATGTACACATGATTGTTCGACATGCGGAGCTGACTGCGGTTCAAGACAGCAAAATCCCGAGAGTTTATTGCAGCCCTGCAACGAACTTAGTCACATAAGAAAAGTTATAGCAGTTGTATCAGGTAAAGGCGGAGTAGGAAAGTCACTTGTTACTTCACTTTTATCCGTTAATATGAAAAGAGAAGGATATCAGGTTGGTATCATGGATGCCGACATCACAGGTCCTTCGATTCCTAGAATGTTTGGACTTACAGCTAAATGCGAAGGCAGCGAGCAGGGCATATATCCTGTAAGAAGCAAGCTTGATATGGATGTAATTTCCATCAACTGCCTGCTTGAAAACGATACGGATCCCGTTGTTTGGAGAGGACCCGTTATTGCAGGTACGGTTACACAGTTCTGGACAGACGTAATCTGGGGAGATAAGGATTTTCTCTTTATCGATATGCCTCCCGGAACAGGAGATGTTCCTCTGACAGTGTTCCAGTCTATCCCCATTGACGGCATCATCGTAGTAGCTTCTCCTCAGGAACTCGTAGGAATGATAGTCGAAAAGGCTGTTAAGATGGCGGATCTTATGAAAATCCCCGTACTCGGCCTCGTAGAGAACATGTCTTATTTCGAATGCCCCGACTGTGGTAAGAAGCATTACCTCTACGGCGATTCAAAGGTTGAAGAAATCGCAAAGAAATATGATATTCAGAATATCGCCAGAATACCTGTCAATCCCAAGCTTACCGCTGCTGCGGACAAGGGAATGATAGAACTTTATGAAGGCGACTGGCTCGATGATTTAACCGCAGCTCTGAAGGAAATATAAATTTAATCAAATAATATATAACTTTGATTTACAAACATAATGTTTGATTTCGATAAGTTTTATTTCAAAAAAATATTAAAGCATGTTTTACAAGCATAATGTTTGACTTTTGTATGAGGTGGAATTCGTGAAAAGAACCGTACTTTCAATGGCTGAAGAAAATTTTGACTTTTCCGTTCATGACGGGAATGTTACTTTTTCGACCGAAAGAATAGAGTTTGTCTTTGTTGATGACAAAGAGAGAAACGGTTCTTTTACCCTTTTTGTACAAAGCGATTCACCTATTTTAGGAGTTTGCCACTCAAATAATCCCAGAATGAAAGTTTTAAATCCTCAGTTTCGAGGCTTTGAAGCTACCATTGAATTCATATTCGATCCCAAGGGGATGGAAGCTGATGATTATTCAAAGGGAGAGTTTATTCTTCTTACCAACAAAGGAGAATACACTCTTCCTTTTATTTGTATCAGAGAGACCGATTACATCAATTCGACTCTCGGACATATTAAAAATCTGTTCCATTTTGCGAATCTTGCGAGAACCAACTGGAACGAAGCGGTTAATGTCTTTTATTCGAACGATTTCGTATCGATTATCTCAGGAAACGATGCACAGTATAAGAGTCTTTACAGGGGCTTAAGCGAGAATGTTTTAAACGAAGCAAATATCGACGAGTTCCTTGTTGCGATTAAGAAAAAAGACAGAATCACATATACGCTTGAAACTCCCGAAATCAACATAGTTAATCCTAACGGCGAAGCAGCCAAGAAGATTACTCTTAAAAAGAACACATGGGGCTATGTAAATGTTGATATCAAGACCGAGGGCAATTTCGTATTTGTTCCATGCAGTCATTATTCGGGCGATGATTTTGAAAACGACAAGATTGATATTGAAGTAAAGATTATTCCAGAGTTCTTAAAGCCCGGCAGAAATTACGGTGCGGTTATCATCGAAACGCCTCAGAAAACATTCGAAGTTACCGTCATCGTTGATAACGACAGACAGGATATTACAAAGCACGAGAACTTTATGTTTAAGCAGTCGCTCGATGCTTTGATGAGACTTTATATCGAGTTCTCGCTTGACCGTATTTCCGAGGATGAGTTCTTTAAAAAGAGCCTTGGAATCGCAGAAAAGATTAACGGCACCAATGAGCATAATATTATAGCCGCACTTTTCAAAGCGCAGATATTCATCATCAGCAAGAGAGAAAGAGACGCCTTCAGAATACTTGAAAGCGTTGATGCAATCATAGAGAACGAAAGACTTTCGGACGAGACATACGGATATTATTTCTACATCACGTCTCTTTTATCCAAGGATGCGGATATTGTTAACAGATCTCTTAAAAAGATCAGAAAATTCTACTCCAAGGATATGGGTAATTCCATTCTTTCGTGGCTGATTATTTACCTTACGGAAGACTTTTATCAGAGAAAAGAAAAGAAACTCGAATTCCTCGTAGAGCAGTACAGATACGGCAACAATTCACCTCTTTTATACATTGAGGGCTTAAATATATTCAATGAAAATCCTTCGCTTCTTATGAAGCTTGAAGACTACGAAGAGTCGGTTCTTCGTTTTGGTCTTAAGCACAAGGCAATCAGCGCCAACTTGGGCGAGAGAATTCAGTTCTTTGTATCAAGACAAAAGGAATTCAAGCAAATCTGGTTTGATATCTTAAAATACCAGTACGCTTATATGCCAAGCAAAGAACTCTTGAATACAATTGTTTCATACCTCGTAAAAGGCAACAAAGTCGGAGAGGAATATTTCGGCTGGTATCTGCTCGGAGTTGAATCGGAGCTTAGAATCACAAGACTCTATGAGTTCTTTATGGACAGTCTGCCTCTTGATTATGACAAAGACCTGCCTCAGATGGTCATGATGTATTTTGCATACCAGAATGACCTTGATTACAGAAAGAAAGCATTCCTTTACAGAAATGTTTTAACCAGAAAAGCAAGATATCCCGAGATTGCGGTTTCCTACAGAGAAACACTCGAGGCATTTGCAAGAGAGCAGCTAAAAGAAAAGCATATAAACGAAGATCTTATATATATTTACGCAAAAGTTTTAAATCCCGATTTCGTTAACGAAGATAATGCAAACGAATGCGTAACTCTTCAGTTTGTACGAAGAGTAATAATTCCCAAAGGAGTAAGAAGAGTCGTTCTTTTACACAACAAGATTATCGGCGAGCAGAGATTCTCTCCCGAAAACGGCCTCGTTTACTGTCCGATTTATTCGAGGGAGTATAGACTCTTTTATGAGGACATCCACGGCAACAGAACGGTTGTACCCGAAGAAAACGTTTCGGAAGCAATCCTTAACAATCCGATGCTTCTCGAAAAGATTGCACATCTTGTTTCCGACAAGATTGGCCTTATCATGTGCAGAGTCGAGAGTATGTACAATTACGACCTCGTGACCGAGGACAATGTATTTGATTACGAGCGACTTCTTCATTCGGACGTCATTACATTCTCGTATAAAAAGACCATCGTAAAAGGATTGCTTAAGTTTTATTTTGATAACGATTATTATGCAGAGCTTGAAGATATATTAAATAACGTCAAGCCTGAGATTTTCGAAGGCGACGAGAAGGGCACATTCCTTCAGATTCTTATCGCAAGAGGTATGTACGATACCGCATTTTCCGTACTCGATACCTTTGGTCCCGAGCATGTGGAAATTAAGAGCGTGCTCAGACTTGTCTCAAGACTCCTCGAGAGAACTGATTTCGAGGAAAACGATTTGCTTATTTCCTACGCACAGTATGTTTACAGGGAAGGCAAGTACGACGGAAATATCCTCGCATATCTCGAGCAGCATTTCAGAGGCAGCGTAAAAGAATTAAAGAGCCTTTACAGGGACTGCGAATCTTTCGGCCTCGACACATACATACTTATTGAGAACATTATCATTCAGCTTCTTTTCACGAATGCATTCTGCGCCGACAAGATTAAATATCTCGACGCGTTCATCAATATGCAGGGTACGCTCGGACTTGAAAAAGCATTCCTCGCCCAGTGTGCTTATGATTACTTCGTAAAAGATACGATAACCGACGATTATGTATTCGGTCGCATCGAAAAGCTCCTAAAAGAAAACGAAAGCGTCAACAGAGTATCAAAACTCGCGCTACTTAAGTATTACTCATTTGCTCCAAAAGAAAACTGGAACATCGATTTAATCGAAAGACTCGTCAACGAAGAACTCGAAAAGAGAGTATGTTTCCCGTTCTTTATGGCATTCCTGCCTATAGTCGGTAAGCTTCAGAGTTACTCCGATTATTCGTTTGTTGAATATAAAGGAAATCCCAAGGGCCATGTAGTCATTCATTACTGCATCGAGCATGATGACGGTGTTGCAACCGAGTATAGAAAAGAAGAAATGACGCATCTTTACAGCGGAATATTCGTAAAAGCCTTCATTCTTTTCTGCGGAGAGACGGTTCAGTACTATATTACCGAAGAAAACCAGAACATGGAGCAGCTAACACAGAGTTCGGTTCTCACAAGAAGCGAGTCCGAAGCTGAGGGCAAACCCTGGAGATTTACGGCGCTTAATGACTGCGTAATCGCAAAATCGCTCGATGATTACGTAACGGTTGAAGAAGATCTGATTTCCTACATGGAAAAAGATTTCCTTACGAAGAAATTATTTAAAATGATGTGATAAACTCGGTGCCTGTCTCACACTAGGGAACTTCGTTCCCGTCGGTGCACCTGGCTCCAATGTGTATTCCCGGAGAAAAACATGATTTCGGAAAACATTAAAGAAGTATTTGAAAAAATAAACAGAGACAGATTTGTGGTCGGACTTGATATAAACGATTCGTTTGCTCAGGTTTCCTACTGCAAGGTCGATTCCGATGCTCCCACAACATTAAGCTTAAGCGAAGAGAGTGAAGAGTTTAATGTTCCTCTTTACATGCTTAAAAGGAGGGATGACGGCGCATGGTTATTCGGCAACGAAGCAAAGGAGGCAGAAGATGACGGTGTACTTGTTAACAATCTCTTTGAGAGAGCGCGACTAAAAAAGACCGTTCGAATCGACCGTGAAGAATATCTTGCAAAGGATATTTTCCTTCTCTTTTTAAAGAAAGTACTTTTACTTTTCCCTGCAATGGTTACTCCGGATAAGATTGTATCGATAACCATCACCCTAAAAGATGCGGACTCCGACACAATTCTTATGCTTCAGGAACTGCCTAACATGCTTAAGGTAAATCCTGATATTCTGCATTTTGTAACCTATGAGGAAAGCTTCTTTTATTACATGCTTTATCAGCCTGCGGAACTGCAGAATCATAACATTCTTTTGTTTGATACATCGGGAGAAAAGCTTCGCTCATATTCTTTGATGCGTAATTTCTTCAAATCGCCCGGTGTCGCAACCGTAGATGTAAAAGAATACATAAATTTCCCTTCGGAAACACCCGTACAGTATGAAAAGGGTGAGAGAGATGCAATGTTCCTTAAGATTTCGTCCGAACTTTGCAATTCGACGATTTATTCGGGTGTCTATTTAATCGGACAGTGTTTCTATTCGGACTGGGCTGATGAATCCCTGCAGTTTTTATGCAAGGGCAGAAAAGTATTCAAGGGCAACAATCTTTTCTCAAAGGGTGCATGTTTTGCAGCCAAAGAGAAGATGTCTCCCAGCGGAAAAGAGAATAAGATTAAGTACCTCGGAAACGACAGATTAAAGGTTACCATCGGAATCGAAACCGACGATGTTCCAAAGGAACAGATACCTCTTATCGAAGCAGGCTCACAGTGGTTTGAATCTGTAGGCCGATGCGAACTTGTGTTAAAAGAAACGGATAAAATAAGCATTTATCTTGCTTACGTATATAACAATTATGTGGCTCACGGAGAGCTTACTTTAACGGGCCTTAACACATCCAACAACCGTATTACCAGAGTATCTCTGGAGGTTAAGATGATAAGTGAGGATACGGTTTTGTTTAAGGTTTGGGACATGGGATTCGGCGAACTTTACCCTTCGTCCGGCAAAGACTGGGAGCAGGAACTGAAACTGGAAGCCTGAATTAATGAGCATGGTGCCCGGCTCACCGAAGGTGTGCCCGGCTCCAAACAATAGAGGATTCAATAATGGGAAATGTATACAAACCCATATCGGGAAAAGCAAACAGACCTTTCTTTTTAGAGCGAATCTGCACGAATGTTTATTCGGGCGATGAGTTAATATACTGCCTCGGAGAAAATCCGGAGCTTCTTAGCGCCGACATGTTCAACAAAGAACTGATTAAATGGCTCGACGAGGAATGCAGTGCAAAAGAACTCGCGGTATTGCTTGAAAAGCTCATAAAATCAAAGGCTGACGTAATAAAGATTGTTTCGACTCTTTTAGGATTGGCTCCTTTTATTACGAGGGAAGAAGCAGACAGGATCATAAAAGTCATAAAAGACGAAGAAGGAAGCTCAGAGTTTGACAAGAGAAAGGCCAGGGGCGACTTCTTTCTTACCAAAGAAAGATATGAGTATGCGATAAGAGAGTACGAGGTACTTTTATCTACCTTAGATAACGAAGAGTCCGAGAGAGTTGCAAGCATTTATCATAATTTGGGCGTGGCAAAATCAAGACTTTTCTTATTCGAGCAGGCTGCAGACGATTTTCTGATGGCTTATGACTGCGACGAAGATCCCGTACATTACTACGCGTATATCGCAACATTAAGATTTACGCTTACCGACAGAGAGTATGTAAAGCGTATCGGCGATGATGCGAAAATGCGCGATGTTACTCTTAAACTTGAGGCAGATATCGAAGAGGCTAAGAAAGAATTCCTTGAAAGCGGCGAATACCTTGATTTCCTTAATAAGAAGAAGGAGAGCGAGGAAGCCGGAAGATATGCTTTCTGCAGTTTCCTTGATATGAAACTCAACGAAAAGAAAGAAGAATATAATAAGTACGTTTACTAAATGATAATTCGGTGCCTGGCTCGCGTAGCGTGCCTGGCTCCAAAAAATAAAGAATTGAGGTTTTAAGAATGGATACAGATAAGTACGTTTCACCGCTTTCCGAAAGATATGCTTCTAAGGAAATGCAGTATATTTTCTCACCTGACATGAAGTTTTCCACATGGAGAAGACTCTGGATTGCTTTGGCTGAGACAGAAATGGAACTCGGCTTAACACAGATTACTCCCGATATGATCGCGGAGATGAAAGAGCATGTAACGGATATCAATTATGACGTTGCAAAGGAAAGAGAAAAAAGCGTAAGACATGACGTAATGAGCCATGTATATGCATACGGTGTTCAGTGCCCCAAGGCTAAGGGAATCATTCATCTTGGCGCAACAAGCTGCTACGTAGGCGATAATACGGATATTATCGTGATGAACGAAGCATTAAAGCTTGTCAGAACAAAGCTTTTAAACGTAATTAACAACCTCGCAGGTTTTGCGAACGAATACAAGGATTTACCCACACTTGCATTTACGCATTTCCAGCCTGCTCAGCCTACAACATTAGGCAAGAGAGCAACGCTTTGGATAAATGAGTTTATGATGGATTTGGAAGACCTTGATTATGTTCAGTCCACACTTAAGCTTTTAGGATCAAAAGGTACAACCGGTACACAGGCTAGTTTCCTTGAACTTTTCAACAACGATCAGGAAACAATTGACAAAATCGATCCGATGATTGCAAAGAAGATGGGCTTCGAAAACTGCTATCCCGTATCAGGCCAGACATATTCGAGAAAGGTTGATTCAAGAGTTCTAAATATTTTAGGAGGAATTGCTCAATCCGCAACCAAGATGAGCAACGATATCAGACTCCTTCAGCACTTAAAAGAAGTGGAAGAGCCTTTCGAAAAGAACCAGATCGGTTCGTCAGCAATGGCTTACAAGAGAAATCCCATGAGAAGCGAGAGAATTGCTTCGCTTTCAAGATATGTGATTGTAGATACACTTAATCCCGCAATTACATCCGCTACACAGTGGTTTGAGAGAACACTTGACGATTCTGCAAACAAGAGACTTTCAATTCCCGAAGGTTTCCTTGCAATCGACGGTATCCTCGATCTTTGCATGAATGTAACTAACGGACTTAAAGTATATCCTAAGGTTATTACAAAGCACCTTATGGCTGAGCTTCCTTTTATGGCTACAGAAAACCTTATGATGGATGCCGTAAAGGCAGGCGGCGACAGACAGGAACTTCATGAGAAGATAAGAGTTGCTTCAATGGAAGCAGGACGTCTTATTAAAGAAGAAGGCCATGACAACGAACTTCCTTCAATCATTGCAAAGGATGATGCATTCGGAGTTAACGAAGAGCAGATCAAGGAAATCCTTAAACCTGAGCTTTACACTGGTAGAGCAAGTATCCAGGTAGATAATTATCTTAAGAATTTTGTTAATCCTGTACTTGAGGCAAACAAAGAGTTCTTAGGATTATCTTCGGAGATTAATGTATAGTATTTAAAATTTGAGAGTTATGTGCCGGGCGCTTTTGAGGTGTCCGGCATTTTTCTTTTATGATTTTTAATATAAGACTTGATTATTTACATAACTTTGTGCTTTAATTGAAATGCGGTTTGAAAAAAGCCGTAACTATAAATAATTACAAGGAGGAAACGGATATGGACTATCGAAGTAGTAATACCGACGCAGGCGCGGACCGAACGTGGAAAAACGATATTCTGTTCGTTTCCGTTTTAATGTAATTCGCCCGAATTCGTTAGAGATTCTTTGAACAGATATCGCATCTGAGTTGGTCGATGACCTGCATCGGTTTTTCATCACTTACAAAAGGAGGATTACCGATGGCAGAAACAAAAGATGTATCAATTATTGTAAGCACACTGCTTACACTTCTTGAAGAGAAAAAATACCCTACCATAAAAGAAATATTGATGACGATGAATCCTGCAGATATCGCTGCGGCTTTTGAAGAGATGGAAGAAAACAGACTTCCTGTTCTTTTTAGGTTGATTCCAAAGGAAGCGGCTGCGGAGACATTCGTTGAAATGGAGCCTGATTTACAGGAGCTTTTAATCAGAGGCTTTTCCGATAACGAACTTAAGGAAGTGCTGGATGAACTCTACGTCGATGACGCCGTAGATATCGTCGAGGAAATGCCTGCTAACGTTGTTAAAAGAATCCTCGCTCAGGCGGACCCCGAACTTAGAAAAGATATCAACGAGATTTTAAGATATCCCGAGAATTCGGCCGGATCAATCATGACAATCGAGTATGTAACACTTCGTCCCGAAATGACGGTAAAGGAAGCAATACTTCGTATCAGACGAACCGGATTTGATAAGGAAACGATATATACCTGTTACGTTACTTCGTACAGCAAACTGATCGGTTACTTAACCGTAAAAGACTTGCTCCTCGAGCAGGACGAAGATACATTAATTAAAGACATCATGGATCAGAATGTGATTTTCGCAAACACACATGATGATCGAGAAGAAGTTGTTAAGATGCTTTCAAAGTACAACTTCATCGCTCTCCCCGTAGTTGATTCCGAACTCAGGCTCGTCGGTATTGTAACATTCGACGATGCTATGGATGTCATGGAAGATGAGGCTACCGAGGATATCGAAATCATGGCAGGTATGACGCCTTCCGATAAAACGTATCTCAAGTCCAATGCGCTGGACCTTTTCAAGCACAGAATTCCCTGGCTTTTACTCCTGATGGTGTCGGCTACTTTTACGGGCCTTATTATCACGAGATTTGAAAATGCTTTGGCGGCGCAGGTTGTTTTAACTGCGTTTATTCCGATGCTCATGGATACCGGCGGTAATTCGGGTTCACAGTCTTCGGTTACGATTATCCGTGCGCTGTCACTCGGCGAACTTGAATTCTCGGATATTATCAGAGTTATCTGGAAAGAAATCAGAGCGGCTATACTTTGCGGTACAGTTCTTGCAATTGCGTGTTTTGCGAAGATTATGCTTTTCGACAGACTTATCTTACACAATCCGAGCGTAACGCTTCTTGTGGCTTTGACAGTCTGCCTTACAATGGTGCTGACCGTAATGGTTGCAAAGGTTGTCGGCTGTACGCTACCTATGGTTGCGAAGAAACTTGGCTTTGACCCTGCTGTAATGGCTTCGCCTTTTATCACAACCATGGTCGATGCGATTTCGTTACTCGTATACTTCGGTATGGCGAATGTGCTTTTATTCTAAAAGAATTTAGAGGTGCCTGACTCCGCAGGTGTCCGGCTCCGAAAAGAGGATTTTATATGAGAGTAGGTTTAGGCTACGATGTTCACCGTCTTGAGTCCGGAAGAGACTTAATCATCGGTGGCGTAAAGATTGAATATGAAAAAGGTTTGCTCGGACATTCCGATGCCGACGTGTTGACGCATGCAATAATGGATGCTTTGCTTGGTGCAGCTTGTCTTGGAGATATCGGCCTTCATTTCCCTGATACAGCAGGAGAGTTTAAAGATATTTCGAGCATTGTGCTTCTTGAGAGGGTTCGAGAACTCATAAAAGATGCAGGCTACGAAATCGGAAATATCGATGCAACGATTATTGCCCAGGCTCCGAAAATGAGACCTTATATAGATGATATGAGAAAGAATATCGCAGATGCTTTGAAGATTGATATTAATCACGTTAATATCAAGGCTACTACCGAGGAACATCTCGGCTTCACAGGTAGGGGCGAAGGAATATCATCTGAGGCAATTTGCCTTTTGAATTAATCTTTTAGGATAGAGTTATGGAAGTTGAATTAAGAGTTGAGGGCCGTAATCTCGTATTTGCGGCAAAAGAAAAAGATCAGGTTATATCTACACTTTCGGTTTCACCGGACATTGGCGGTGACGGAAGCACCATATATCAGATAAAGAATGCATTTACCAAAGGCCTCTACAGAAGACGCGGATATATGGATGCAATCTTAAAAGAAGTGTTTAACTGCATGCAGTCCGAACAGGAAGCGTTCGTATTCCTCGGAACCAGAGAAGCTGAGATTTTTGAAAAATATGGATTCGTAGATATCGTAAAACCTCAGGATCCTTTCCCCGAGACACTCGGCAGAATCGTAGATGTCAAAAGCTTCTTAAGATACTTCGAGTCCGAAAAAGAATTTGTAATGTCTCTTCATATTAAAGATGAAATGCTTCCCGAGAACGACGGAATATTCATGGTTCACTGCGGACCCGAAGGCGGAAGACTTAACAGTACGAGAATTTCTCTTCCCGCAAATTGCACAGATGCCTGCGAGAGAGTTGCTGCCGAAGCAAGTGTGGATGTCAAGGATTTAATCCAGTTTGGATTTGGACTTAAGAAAGCGGAAGAGGCATTTAAGGTTGCTGTGAAGATGAGGGAAGAGGAAATCTTCGAGGCTTTGAACAAGCTACAGTTTAAACAATCGGTATAGCTTTATATGTCAAAAAAAGTTCGACTTGGTGTCGAACTTTTTTTATTCATTAAGCTGTTTTTTTAATTCTGCTATTTGTTTATTTAATTCTTCGATTTTTTTATCTTTAATCTCTAATAAATCTGCGGATTCCTTTTTACCTTCCTCATAACCATGTTCATAAATACCGCGTTGAATAAATCTTGCACGTTCTTCAGCTTCGAGTATAGTTTGTTCCTGAGGAATAATGTTAGAACTATACATAATCTTAGCCACCTCCTCCATACAAGGATTGTTTTTAACAATCGCTTTTAGTTCTTCCCAAGTAGTAGCTTTGAACAGTTTAGCCCAATAATCAAGTTTGTTTTCTTTATCTTCTTTTGTAGCTAACTCTGTTTGGTCTAAATATAGCACATTCATTTCTAAAAGTGAAGAATACGGTTCGTGATTTTTGATATTTGTAATTGAAGTGTTTATGAATTATTATCATAAAGAAAAATAACTGCTTGAATTTGTACTTAAATTTCTCTAATAAAATAATAAACTCCAAAATTTACTTAATAGCATATATATTTTCATTAATAACGGATTTATGATTAAGAAAACTTACATGTTATCAATTTCGAATATAATTATCAAAGAATTATACTGAAGGAGCCATTATGGAAAAGGGTAAAATAATAATTCCGATAGTATCTGTACTTGCTATTGCAGGTATAGTGGTTGCTGTTATATTAAGTACTAACAAATACAAGAAGTTTGAACTGCCGAGCAGAATAACCGTAGAGGATGATATAAAAGCTAACGGATATGATGTCGGTATTTTTGATGAGAAAAATTATCGTAAGATCGGCCTTGACGGAAACTATGTAAAAATATGGGCAAAATATAATGATAAAGAAAAGAATGAAGACAGAGATGTGAGCATTTCTTTTATGAGTTATGACACCGTTGAGGATTGTCAGAAAGTGTTCGAGGAATTTTATTCGGCTGCGATTTATACAGAGAACAAAAGCAAACACTCGGGAAAAGTTAAGTATTATCAGAATAATGAGAAAATGACCGGATATGTTTTGTATAATACTACAC
>JAEEGI010006315.1_pt1 | contig 26803 bp, 19 predicted proteins | sample 8958751 | NCBI WGS metagenome assembly JAEEGI01 (sample SAMN16246545, study PRJNA631951) | gut metagenome | biome: gut microbiome; feature: rumen; material: KS-attached | host: Bos | place: Iran: Karaj | collected 2018-10 | reverse complement strand
ACGACTCGGCAATTCAAGTAAACTTGATTGCACTCGCTGCTCCAAAATCTCAGCAAAATCCTCTGGATTATTGCGGATAGTATTCACTATATCTACGAGCGTAGTATGCTCGAAATCCGCGAGTAAGCGAATGCCATGCAAACTTGTTTGCTGATGGCTGAGCGAGAGCGGATTATTAAATTACATGGCAGAAGTCGGGTCGGTTGTCTTCAGACACCTGACCTCGACAGCACGGAGTAGATTGCACAAGTACTTGTGCTGCGATGTGCGGTAACTGCCAGACTGCGATTCGTTGCGGAATACGGATAGGAGTTCTTTGGAGATGTACTGCACTGCAAAGAACTCCTCCATGGGGATCAGTTGCTCACGGACAGTGAGGTACTGTTCCCATCTTCCACCAGGCTGACGGGTCAGCCGTGAGGTGACATCGATGTTCGGGAACATAGTGGATGCAAAAAAGCGACCTTGGTCGCTTTGAGTCCACCCGTCTTCCTGAACGAGCAAAGCGATGAGATGCTCAATATCGCTTCGCAGGATTTCTTCACGATTCGGACATGCTCAAACAAGTTTGGCATTTCGCTCACTGTTCCTCAATCTATAATCTTACGACCGTTTTGAATGAAAGAAAATCCAGAACGCTCTATTTCATTACTGGTCGTACGGGATGTCCAATTTGTTCGCCCATGCAGGTTGGGTCGAACTGGTTGCTGTCGAAGTTGGTGTTATAGACGAAATAGGTGGAGCTGGCGTAATATCCCTTTTCCCCGAAATATTCAAGGTCGTTGCCGTTGCGTAGTCCTCATCCTATTTTAACTTCCATTACCATTCCATAAGTTCTTTCAGATAAGGTGTGAGCTCGTTTGCCATCTTTTCCTGTTGGCGCTTTGACGGATGCCAGTCTGCCCCGTAGCCTAAGCAACCGTCGTGAGGAGTGAAGTCGAAACGATGCACCTCGAGGTCACCTTGCTTATGGGCGTATTCTGCGGTAGTGTCCAGGGCTTGCCGGGCAGACTGCAGCTGCGTCCCGTTCATCATGCATCCGCAGAGGAGCACGATTTTGGCTGTGGGGTAGTGGCTGCGAACCTGGGTGTATAGTTTTTTGAATCCGTTGAGTAACAGCACGGAGTCGGCTCCCTGGGTGGATGTGTCATTGGTGCCGAGGTTGATGCAAACGACATCGGGCGTGTACTGCGAGAAGTCCCACTCAATATTGTGATTATACAATAGTGTATAAGGGTATTCGGTATTCATGTTCACGTCGTTTCCGTTCTTCGGACCGTCGTAATTGCGATACACACCGATGCCGCTGCGTGCCACAACGATGGCTTGCGCATTCAGTGAACGAGCGGTGCGAGCAGCATAGCTGTAGTAGAAATTGGCGGTCTCGGCTGTGTAAGGTTCGGCTTCAGAGCTTGCTTCCACACCATAGCCGCAGGTGATGGAATTGCCGATGAACTCTATCTTACGTTCGGGCAATGGAGTGGCTGGTGCCAGTTTCTTTCCTTTGTCCACAAAGAAACCATGAAATTCCGGCACATTCTCGTAGCCTTCACCGATGAAGGTCACAATGGCTTGATGGGTGCCGTCTGGAAGGTCTGATGCGAGACGGGTGATAGTGTTTCCATGGAAAGAAATCTTGAAGGGCTCACCTCCGTCAATCTCTGCCATAAAGTAACCACTGTGGAGTTTACACATCATATCGAGTGAGGTGCCGGTGAACCCTGTGCGTATCTGCACACCAGGAAACGTGAAAGCAGGATGTAAGGAGTCAGAGAAATCTATCCGTCCAGTGTATTGGATGTTTGTGTCGGTCGGATGATATAGTGTCTTATTCGTATTCTTCTTTTGTGCTTGGCAACATAGGCTGAAAAACAATGACACGATAATTCCTATTAGATATTTTTGCATTTTTGTCTATTAAAAGTTGATAATCTACTTTTGCGTTTAGATTATATACTGACTGAAGTTTCTGAAATTCTTAAAAGATTGATGACAACTGGAGTTATGGACTGTATTAGAGCGACTGCTCCATTAGATGATCATTTGTAAGACTATCCTCCATATGCCGCAGGCTCGTTAAATCCCATTTTAAATTTCGAACCACTGGCATAAATCTTACATCTTAAATAATTAAATCTTTAAATTAACTCGGCTTCCTTTTTTACTTCAGAGAGTTGAGTTTCTAAACTGGAATCCTGTAATTCTTGTATAAAAACAAACATTTATTTTGCCAGTGGATGCCAGACAGGATTGAGTTCTATAGGCTCTCCAAACGACTTCACGATTTTTTCTCCTTCTTTACGGGTGAGTTCTTGTTCGTTTTTTGAATATTCGTATTCCTCACCGATTTCCCCGTCTTCAAGAACTGGGAAGGTGGCTATGCAGTTGAGAACATAATCCACATTGCTGTTTTTCACATGCGAATAGCTGGTGTAGTAGCAACCGGTGCCGCAACCTCCGGAGGTGAGCACCACATCTTTATAGAATGTAACACCATATTTGAAATTCTTTTCGCCTATGAGTTTCGCTTTTCCCTCGCTTACGCAATACAATGAGGAATTTTCCCCTTTCGAATCGCTCAGCCATATCTCAGGAGTGTCGTCATTGTCAACATCGATGAGGGCAAGCCGAGTCATCTCTGCGTCCTCATCGCTCATGATGGCATTTTCCGAGAAGGATTCCATGAGTTTGTCGTAGCATTCCACTTTTGTGGCATGATATCGCAGGTTCATACCGTCGAAGGTGTAGATATGATGAAGCGATGGTTCAATAAGGATGTTCTCAGGGTCGTGCCATCCATAGTAGGTCTCTTCCACGATAAGGTCCTTGCCTTTTCTCGGAAGTGAAAAGCTGAAGTAGTTGTCGGCATTCTCTTTGAAGAACGGTTTGAAGGAATTGACTGCGCTTTTCTCGGGAGTGAGTGTCTTCGTTGCAGGATTGTAGTCGTAGAAGCAGATGAGGTCGATTTCAGGATCGACTGGATCTCCTAAATGCACGGCAAAGAGGCGGTGACCGTTTGTGCGTTTCCATATACAGGCTTCAATATAGTCACCGTCGCCACCGCCGTTGTCGGCGGAGACATAGCCGTTCGGCTGGTCGATAACAACATCTATGACAGGTCCGTTGTCGGGAATGTTGGTGGCATTGAATTTAGCCGGATTACGGTGTTTCAGCAGGATGGAATTGCCGGCGCCGGTCTCCCATTTCTTGTTGAAAGCTTCGAAGATGGGGATGATGCCTTCACCTTTCACACCTTTTATTATAGTTGATTGGAGTTTCTTAAGCATAGTGGCAGATGCTTCATTCTGGGCTGAGGCAGTTGTTACTGAGAGGCTGACTGCCAAAACAACTGATAAGAAAAGTGCATTAGTTTTCATAAGTAAATTGATGTTTTAGATTTGTAATTGATTTGTTGATAATATTGTTTTTTACTTCTGATGCTTGAACCGCTTAAGTAAATTCGAATGTTCCTGTAATGCCTGAACAAAATCATGCCTACAAAAAAACAATTAACTTCTGTTCCTCTTTTTATTTCTTATCATGGTTCTTCTTATAAATCCGCCCTCCCTGTCGTGCACCAAAAACACCTCCGCATAAAGTGGCAAAGAATGTCGCCAATGCACCTAATTCAGCCTTTCCGCCTGAATATAAATAATAGCTTGCGATAAGCAGTGCAATTGCACCGATAATAAGTAAAAAATCTAATACTTTCATGTTATTATAATAATCATTAATCCTATAATTTCTGATGAACTGTTATTCATGAAGAAGATTCTTCAGAAGCTGTTGACTCATCGCTTGAAATTTGAGATGTGCTTTTAGGATCTGTCCAACCTCGTCTGAAATCGGCATCGTTGTTGTATCGTTTCTCCATCTCATTTATCCAGTCTTCTAGGCTGGGACCGCAGTAACGGGGGTCATACATGGCATACCAGTCGGGATGTGTGGGTTTGGAAGAGAAAACTGAAGGTGATGTGGTGTGGGAGGATGAATTGCTGACTGATGCTGACTTTTCAGACTGCTCCTCTTCGCCAAAAATTTCAGAGGCACTATACATTTCGCCATCTTCGTCTTCAACCAGACCTGATTCGCCCAACAGGCGATAAGTGTGTCCGTCGGGACCAACAAAGGTGTTCCCGTCAGCCGGAGAATGATTGGGCTGATCGCCTTTATGTGTGTCGTCTGTCTTCATCCTTAATCATTTTTGTTAGTTGACTCCCAATACAGGGCTGTTCTTCCTAATAATATTAAAATGTCCAAATAATCTAATATATCGTAAATCTTTAAATCATAAATTATTTTGTCTTTTACAATGCAAAGTTAACAAAACTTTTCAAAAAAAAATTCTTTTAATCACTTTTTTTAGTTTACTTGGCACTACTTTTAAAATAACTATTACTTTTCATGTTCAAGAATACATTTTGACACACCCCTCATCGGGAAATGTAAGCTTGTCATTTAATTTCAAGGTAGTCGCGTAATGCGTTGACATATTCCTCAAATGCCTGTTTACCTGTTTCTGTCACACTGCACGTGGTCAGCGGTTTCTTGCCGTCGAAGCTCTTTTCCACGTTGATGTACCCTGCTGCCTGGAGCTTCTCAAGCTGAACGCTCAGATTGCCTGCGGTCGCTTGTGTCTGCTGTTTGATATAGACGAAACTCGCCTGTTCGCAGTTCATCAGTATTGACATCACGGCCAGCCGCAATTGAGAGTGGAGCAGGGGATTCAAATCGCGGAGCATTGCTTCTTGGCTTTAGCGTTCAACACATGTCCTGGAATAATCATTGTGGCAACGAAGCTCATGACAAATAATGGAATTACCCATTGCACTGAAAGCTCCACTCCACTTATAACACAACAGAGAACAAAAACACCGGCAACCAGACTGAACGAACCGCCCCATACCATCGATTTCTCTTTCAGAATGAAACCTTGTATGCATGTGCCGAATCCACAAAACAAAAACGCAAATACAAGCATGATCACCCAGGTGTCTTTACTGAAAAACTGGAAACCAATCGACATCAGAGTCCCTAATGCGAACAGCCAGCCGATGGTGCCCCATAGGTTGCCTGTCAGGCGGTCAACGTAGGTGCTTGGCTCTTTCTCTATACGGCTCTTATCCTTGCGAACGATTACCAGCATTCCGATACCACCAACTATCCAGATGAGGAACCACAGCCAGTTGCAGATTGGATTGCCACCAGTGAGCAATAAAGAAACTCCCACAAGCACCCCGACAATAGCACTTGTGTAGCCCCACCACAACAACAGATTGCCTTCTCCGACGTGAAGCTGGCGTTTCGTCTTGTTGATCATCATTGTAATCAACTCCAGACTCTCTTGATTGTTTAATTTCTTGTCTTCCATTTTTACTAATGATTTAAATGTTTTTTTTGCGAAAATTACCTCTTGATTTATAAATCTGTTGCAAAGATAAACAAGTTTATAATATAAACCAAATATTTTCGCAATTTTTTTCAAAAAAATTAGATTTTTTTAGAATTAAACTGAAATAATACACATTTATTTGTTCTAATCAACTGTAATCATGCTTTTCTTTATTTACAAATATCAATTCAATTAATTCTGAAAATTCCTGTAAAAAAACGACCGGCTTGCTCAATTCGTGTTGTGCAGACCGGTCGATAAATAGGAGTATAATCACTTATATGCGTATCTGTTATCAGTCTTCAAAATCTTCAATCGACTCGATTGTGAAGCTCTGACCGTTCCATTCCATGTCGAATTCTAACTCTATCTCATCCTCGCTGTCATCATCATTTTCTTGATATACATAGACTTCAATATCCTTTCCTTTGTCTGGAAGTCTCATAACCCAGCTTGAGAATCCTTTTACTTTCTCCTCAACCATGTCAGTCAGCTCCGGCTCTGGGGTCATTTTTTGAGTTGCAGGGTTGTAGTCGTAGAAAGCAAGCAGACGCTCGTTCATCGATGGGTTCTCGTATTCACCATTCATATAGGCTGCAAAAAGACGGTGACCGTTATTGCGTTTCCAGTAACAGTATTCAAAACGGTGGTCATATTGGACATTAGCAGAAATACTCATGTAGCCGCTTTGGGGATGATCGATAATTTTATAAGAATAAGCTTGGGAGGGATGGTCTGTCTGATATTCACCTTCCGATGATCCTTTCTTTAAGAATGATTCGGGGGTGAGAAGATTATTATTCTTATAATCAATAATATAATTATTCAGCAAATCATTGGGCGTATAAGGATAGGAAGCGATGAACGACTGCACATACTGATGTATCTCAGGACTTTTATTATCCGTAAACACGTTAATGACACGTGTACGCCATTCGTTCTTGATTTCGTTGATTTCTCCTGGCTTAATCCTCCATTCCGAGAATGCGTCATCTTCATCATTGTGATCCTCTGTGTACTCATCATCCTTGATGGTGTCTGGCACCGACTCGTCTGAGTCTTTCTCAATCTCCTCTTTCACTGTCCCGTCAGACGGGCTTGCGTTTACGCTCTTTTGCTGTTTGTTGCATCCCGCTAGTATTACTGACAGGCTGGCAACTAATAATAATAAAATCTTTCTCATTCTTTCAATATTTTACTGAAGTTTCTCAAGTTCTTAAAAGGTTGATTTAATACCCTTTTTTTCGGAAAATTAACTTCCTTTTTTATTTCCGATACTTGAATATGTTTATTTGTCAATCAGATTTATAGCTGATTGTTGAATTTGTTACTGTAATCTGGACAAATGTCTCGTCTTCTTTAATGTCACGATTTCTTGCTCAATGTTTCCACTATCCTCACCATCTGATTGGGTATCCTTATCTGCTGAGGACATTTCGACAGACATGCCTCACAGTCTGTACACTGAGTTGCCCATTTGGAAGTATCGGGCAGGGCTTTCTTCAAACCGTCGGCAAACTGCTGTTTGCGGGTTGCGTAGTCGGTGGATTGAGGATCGGGCAGTGGCAGTATCTGCTTCTCAACTGCTTCGTTGTAATAAGCAAAATTGCCGGGGATATCCACACCGAATGGACAGGGCATGCAGTAAGCGCAGGCGGTGCAGGGAATCACAGGGAATCCAGCCATCACGTCGGCTATATCTTCCAGCACACGGTTCTCAGCATCTGTGCAGGGGGCTAATGGTGAGAAGGTGCGTACATTCGCCTCTAAGTGCTCCATTTGGTTCATACCGCTCAACGTTGTGAGGATATTCGGATGAGAACCAACCCAACGGAATGCCCAGGAAGCTGGAGTGGCATCGGGACGTATAGCTGTGAGACGTTGCTTAAGGTTATCGCGCATACGGGCGAGAGAACCACCCCGTAATGGTTCCATCACAACGGCTTGAACTCCCGTCTTTTCCAACTTTTCGTATAGATATTCAGCATCAGCGTCTCTTTTCCAGCCGCTTTTCTCAAGAGACGCATGGCGCCAGTCGAGGTAGTTCATCTGAATCTGCACGAAGTCCCAATGGTATTTGTCCTGGTTGTCCAGAAGCCAGTCGAACACGCTGACATCACCATGATAAGAAAAACCGAGGTGACGGATACGACCAGCCTCTCGCTCTTCCAGCAGGAAGTCGAGAAGACCGTTGTCAAGAAAACGACCACGTAACTCATCCATACCGCCACCACCGACACCGTGGAGCAGATAATAGTCGATATAATCTACCTGAAGCTCACGGAACGACTTTTCGTACATCTTTTTAGATTCACTAAGGCCCCATTGATGTCTGCTCTGATTCGACATCTTGGTGGCTACATAATATTTTTCTCGTGGATGACGGCTCAGGGCACGACCGGTCTGAGCTTCGTTATGGCCTCCTTTATACATCGGAGCGGTGTCAAAGTAATTTACACCGTGGGCGATGGCATAATCCACCAGGCGGTTCACTTCATCCTGACTGTCGGGAAGTCGCATCATACCGAAACCGAGAAGCGAGATTTTCTCGCCTGTACCGTTCTGAGTCCGGTAGGTCATTTCGCATGGAGCATCATTGTCGCCGTTTGACCCGGGCCTTTTTAGCCCACATCCCAGAATGTTCAATTTATTCATTGCAAGCAAGGTCAGGGCGGAACTTGCACCCAGTCCCAATTTCTGCAAGAACTTTCTGCGGTTCATGTTCGTATTGTTGTCCATATCATCTGAATAATTTGGGTGGTTATAATGTTTTTACTGTTGCTTAATTGGGAAAACATGTCTGTTCTAATGCAAAATTACAAAAACAAAATGAATATACAATAAAAGTATTTTTGTTTTATTTATAATAATCCTCAAATTTTACAGCTATTATTTTATTTTTCCGATTTCCTACAAAAAATATGAAAAAATATAGTCTGTTACATTTTTTTACATTATATTTGCATCTTAGTAATAGTGAAATAATAAGTTAGGAAAATTTATCTTAGATTTTTGAGCTGTTTTTCAGTTGGTCAGAGGGAGTGGTGGGGGCATCATGACCGATGAACAGCTGGAAAACAGCTAAAAAGATAAGTTTAAATCTTGAATGATTGCCTGACATTAGATTTTCTAAGTTATTTTTTTCTGTTGCTTAATTCGTAGGGACTTACTTCAGGTCTGCCCGATAATATTACAATAACTAAAATAAACTGAATCGTATGAAAAAACTCTTATTGTCACTGGCAGTTTTAACTTCTTTCGCTGCTGGCTATGCACAGAAAAAACTGGTGCTTTACTACTCTGAGACTGGGACAACAAAAACTGTGGCTCAGGAACTGCAGAAACAACTCAATGCCGACATCGAATGCATTGAATGTGTGGAACCTTATTCCGGTAAATTCCAGGAGACCATACAGCGGGGACAGCGTGAGATGAATAGCGGACAGATGCCCGCCATCAAGCCTCTCAAATCCATAATCAATGACTACGATGTAATTTTTCTTGGATATCCCATTTGGTTTGGGACATACGCCAATCCGATTGCCACTCTTGTGAAAGAAAAACAGTTTGAAGGTAAGACCATTGTGCCTTTCTGTACTTTTGGAAGCGGAGGGCTCAATACTTCAACTGATGCGCTGAAGAAAGCGCTTCCGAACGCAATTATCAAGAAGGGATATGGCGTAAGAACAGCACGTGTGGCGGCAGCAGCTAAGGAAATCGACCGGTTCCTGAAGGAAAACGGATATAAAGAGGGAAAAGTGGATCCACTGCCTGATTTCTCAGCACAACAGCCGGTTAATGAAGAGGATAAGGCTGTCTTCGATGAGGCCTGCTCATCCTATCAGTTCCCGCTCGGAACGCCACAGACCGTGGGAAAACGACAGACTGCTCACTCAACCGACTATCAGTTTATTGTGAAAAGTCGTGGAATGAACGGTGAAGATGCCACATCAACCATCTTTGTCACTGTGGGAAAAGAACAAGGCGCAAAACCAGAATTTACCGAGGTCGTGAGATAAAAGGGAATTGGTTTACATGTGTATAACTAAATACACTTTTCACTCAATAATAATCCCCATGCCGATTCTGATTGGCATACTCGTGCCTAAATCCATTGGTTGTCAATCGTGTTGAGTGGTGAACAATAGCTGAGTAAATACGCTTTTCACTTATCACTATTCACTTTTCACTTAAAATCGTGATTAAAAAATGGGTGCCAATTTGTAGGAGCACCCATTTTTTGTTTATTTCAGCACAAACTTGTCTGGGCGGACATTTGCCTCGTGCTGGAAGTTGAGCAGCTCGGTGATTGCCTCCTCTGGTTCGTCAGTTAGACAGAGTAGCAGGTTTTTGTATTTACCTCTCTCGGTCAGCTCTTTCAGAAGTGAGTAGGCGGGCATCTCTTCTGTCCAGAATTGACTGCCGAAGAATATCATCGGACTTGAGAAACCAAACGAAAGGTAGTGGTTCTGAACGGCATCCTGGAATATCTCCTGCATCGTTCCGGCACTCCCGGGGGTGTAGATGATGCCACCGTATGCCAGTGTGAGGATGCTGTCCTCGCGGATGCTGTTCTCGAAGAACTTTGCAATATGAGTGGCGAATGGGGTGGAAGGCTCATGGCCGTAAAGCCAGGTCGGGATGCCTAAACTCACATACTTTTTTTGTGGGTATTTTCTCATAACCTGAAAAGCAGTTGAGAGCCAGCCATTTTCCTTGAAATTTGGAGCGGAAGATAATGTCAGGAGGGCATCTTCAAGATCATCGTCATGGTAGCCTGCCATCCAGGCACCGAGATGTGTGGCCTCCATGGCGCCTGGGCCACCGCCGCTCAGCATGAAGAAACCCAGTTGGGTGAGACGTTTGCTTAAATATGCAATGCTACGGTACATAGAGGAGGTACGAAGTAGGGCATGACCACCCATCACACCGATACATAGCAAATGGTCGTGACTGTCGAAAAAATCATCCAAAGCTCTGTGGATACAATGGTCGTGGAGGGTACGCGCTAATGATTCACCCACTATTTTTGAACGCTTGCTCGTCGAGACATAATGACGATATACCTTTGTGTCGTAGCACATCTCAAATGTGCTGGCATCATCAGTTGAAAAACCGGCATAGAGTTCAAAGGGAGAATAAAGCTGTTTGCGCCTCACATCGAAAGGGACATCCTTCAGGTAGTTGAATATCGGGACCAGGTCCGTGGTGCTGAAATCACTTATCATAGCTGTTTGAGTGTTTAGAGTGGTTCTGAAAATCAACCGAATTTAAACCATCCATTTGAAATGCTTTATTATAACAGAATTTTTAGCCCCCACTTTACATAATGCATTCGACACGATATGTCAATACATAAGGGTTCTTGTTTTCTTTTTTGCGAAGATACGAATTTCATTTGAATCAGCCAAACTTTATTTGTGAAATCCGAAATAATAAAATTCGTGAAAACCGTGGTTCAAATAAATTGATGAATAGTTACGCTTACAATAATTACAGTTAATGAATGTTAATTTTAAATCAGACTAATCAAATACATTGAAAACTTTTTTGTACTTAATAGTTTTCTGAGTAACTTTGCATTCTATATGCTTTGAAAATATTAATTAAGGTGTATTTCAAGATAAAACGAACGGAAAAAACAGTCCTTTTTAATGTTTGTTTCTTTTAAGTTGTTTGACAAACGAAGTTTTGGAGCACATTTCAGATAGTCAGAAAGATTTGCACCTCTGCATTTTGGAATATGCATGGGTTGAATTTAAACGGATGGGATTAAAGAAAGTGAAGATGGACGACATCTCATCACATTTCTCTATTTCCAAACGTACACTTTATGAGATGTTTGAAGACAAGGAAACACTCGTCGTAGAGTGCTTTAAGCATCAGCTTGAGACAAGCAGACAGGAGCTTGCGAAAATTCAGAAAGAGTCAAAACATAGCCTGGAGACATACGTTATGCTTTTTGTGGAGAGAATTAAAGAACTTGAAGCTGTCAATCCTATTTTCTTTTCAGAAGCTTTTAAATATCCCAGACTGATGAAGTTTTTTGATGAGACAACAGAACAGCGAAACAACATTGCCATGGACATCATCAGACAGTGCGTCAGTGACGGATACTTTATCCCCGATTTCAACTATCAGATGTTGCTCGACGCTTACAATGTTCAGCTGCTAAATATCATAAGGATGGAGCTTTTCAAGAAATATAAAATGAACGATATGCTCAACACGCTGCAGATTATCTCTTTTAGAGGATGCTGCACTAAAAAAGGACTGAAGCTGTTCGACGCACAGCTTGATAATTTGAAATTATGAATATAAACACCTCTTCCTGAACAATAAAGGTGGTTTGGTATGTTGCATTGTCAACCCAGACCTCTAATAACTTTCAGCACTCACCCTTCTACGGTTCGGTATGACGCGTTGTTAACGCGGCAAAAAAATAAAAACTTTAAACACCAAACTTTCAACATAATGAAGTTTAAGTATTTTTTTCTTGGAATCATAAATGCAATTGCTGTGTTCAATGCATCAGCGCAGACAAGATATTCCTCAAACGACGGGATGCTCCATGTAGATTTAAAAAAAGCCATTGACATCGCGCTCGATGAAAACCCCACTGTCAGAGTGGCGGAAAAAGAAGTGGAGCTAAAAGTCATTGCCGACAAAGAGGCATGGCAGGCACTCCTCCCGGAAATTGCGGTCACCGGTACACTACAACACACATTGCTCGCTGCTGAGATGAAGCTCGGGGGAAACAGTTTTAAGATGGGTAAGGATAACACCAACACCGTCAATGTGGGAGCTTCTCTCAATATTCCGCTTTTCGCACCGGCTGTCTATCAGAACATGAAGCTAACGAAAGAAGACATAAAACTCGCACAGGAGAAATGCCGTGGATCCAAACTTGAACTTATCAACCAGGTGACAAAGGCCTATTATCAGGCGCTTTTGGCTCAGGACTCTTATCTCGTGATGAAGCAGAGCTACGAGACTTCAAAGCTTAACTATGATATTGTTAGCGAAAGGGAGAGAGTGGGGAAGACCAGTGAATACGACAAGCTGTCTGCCGAAGTCCAAATGAGAGCTATGAACTCATCTATGGTGGCGGCAGAGAACGGACAAAACCTCGCAATGTTGCAGCTCAAAGTCCTCATGGGGGTAACTGCCAATATCCGACTTGCCATCGATGATGAACTGGAGAATTATGAGCCACAAATTGTCATACCACAGATTCTCGACCAGGAACGGCAGTTAATAGACAACTCTGTCATGAGACAGTTTGAACTTAACCGAAATCTGCTTGAACGTTCATACAAAATCGCAAAGGCCAGTTTCCTGCCTACTGTTTCATTCACACTTGCAGGACAGTATCAATCACTTTATAATGATAACTGGGAACTTTGGAACTACGATTACGTTCCAAGTGCTTCATTTACCATTAATGTGTCTGTGCCCATTTACAGAGCATCTAACTGGACTAGATTAAAGACTGTGAAACTACAGATGGCAGAGCTGGAGGACAACCGGACAAACACATTGAGAAACCTGAATATGGCTGCAGACAGTTATCGAACCAACATGATGTCAAGCTTGGCTCAGGTAAACAGCAACAGCATTGCTGTGGCACAGGCAGAAAAAGCGCTCTCTATCTCCAACAAACGGTATGAAGTCGGAAGAGGTACAATTCTTGAAGTGAATCAGAGCCAGACGGCACTCACACAGGCTCAGCTTACATACAACCAGTCGATTTATGACTATCTCATCAACAAGTCTGATTTCGACTATACACTTGGAAAAGAAACTTATCTCAAATAATATTCTTTGTTGAAAATCCCAGATAAGTCAGGGCAATTACAAAGTATTCTGGATAATACTATCCTATATACCAAATACTCAACTCAAAACAATATAATTTGCACTCTATATGAATAGATTTTTAAGAAATGCAATGGTGCTGGCGATGGCTTTTGCTGCCGTGGCATGCAACCAGAAGAAAGAGGATAATGCCGCCAAACCGGCGGGGGGCGATCCGAAACAGGAGAAACCACAGGTGAAAATCGAGAGGGTCATGGCACAGACCGTGGCGCAGACCGAAACCTACACGGGCACAGTGGAGAGTAACCTGAAAAATAACATCACACCGAATGCACCTTACCGTATAGAGAAAATCTATTTCGATGTGGGTGATTATGTCAGAAAAGGACAAGTGGTTGTCGATCTCGATAAATCGAGTATCACACAGAGCAATATCCAGATTCAGAATCAGAACCTTGCCATCGAAAATGCTAAGTTGCAGATGGAAAACAAGAAAGTGGAGCTCAATAGGACTGCTGAACTTTATCAAGTCGGAGGCATTTCCAAGTCTGAATACGATCTTGCGAAGTTGCAATACGACCAAACTGTCATTGCATACGATAATGCAAGGCATCAACTGGATGTCCTCAAGTCACAACTCGACCTCCTTTCCACGAACACACGCCTTGTCGCACCAATGGACGGAATTGTAACTGCACGTAACTATGACGATGGGGACATGTTTTCTGCAAATCCGATTCTCACCATTGAGCAGACTAACCCTGTCAAGCTTATTATTAAGGTGTCGGAGCAATACTATGAGGCCGTGAAGGCTGGAATGGGTGTCGATGTGACACTCGACGCATACGAAGACCTGCTTTTCAGAGGAACGGTCGTGACGAAATATCCTACTATCGACCAGGGCACTCACACTTTCCCCGTGGAGATTTTCATGGCAAATGACAAGCAACAGATACGGCCGGGTATGTATGCCAGAGCCAGAATCAACATGTCGTCGGAAGTGCATGTCATGGTGCCCGATATCTCTATCGTTAAGCAGATTGGTGCAGGCGACAGATATGTATATGTCTATAAGGACGGAAAAGTGTCATATAACAAGGTAGAACTCGGGCAGCATGTCGGAGACAAATTCGAAGTCTTGTCTGGAGTCAACGACGGTGACGAAGTGGTCATTGCAGGTATGTCAAAACTAGCCAACGGCAGAGAAGTGGAAGTGATAAAATAGGTTTGTTTTTGGTGGCATTCTGCATGTTGTGTCGTGAGGGTAAATATCATCGTTAGATGATAATTTCTTTCGTAATCTTATAATATCATTTGTGACATATCTTTAGTTTATAAAAATCTTTAAATTCTTTAAAATCTTCGTTCGTTCTATTATTTCACTCGAGATTCTGAAGTACCCTTTTGAATTAACTGATTATGAGCATATATGAAGGAGCGGTCAGACGACCGATTATGACAAGTCTCGTCTTTACGGCGGTCATTATTTTCGGATTGTTCTCGTTGATAAAATTACCTATCGACCTCTATCCGGACATCGAAACTAACACCATCATGGTGTTCACCTATTACAACGGAGCATCCGCTGAGGATATTGAGAACAACTTGACTAGACCGCTTGAGAATACGCTCAACTCTGTGGAGCATATCAAGCACGTCACTTCAAATTCTAAAGACGGTGTGTCCGTGGTTACACTGGAGTTTGAATATGGCTACGATATAGATGTACTCACAAACAACGTACGTGACAAGCTCGACATGGTCAGCAACTCTTTGCCTAATGAGGCCAACCAGCCTATCATATTCAAGTTCTCTACCGACATGATTCCTATTCTCATGCTCTCGGTACAGGCGGAGGAGAGCCAGAAAGCCTTATATAAGATACTTGATGACAATGTGGTCAATGCTCTTGCACGCGTGGATGGGGTCGGAACTGTTTCTATTATTGGTGCACCCGAGCGTGAGATTAACGTCTATATGGATCCTGTCAAGATGGAGGCGTACAACCTTAGCGCGGCACAGGTGGCATCTGCTATTGCAGCGGAGAACCAGAATGCAACCAACGGAACTGTTGATATCGGTACGCTTACTTATACCGTTAGAACAGAAGGAGAATTCGACGATGCAAACGAAATTAATAACATCGTGGTGGCGAGCAACGGGGATGGAAAGGTATATGTCCGCGATGTTGCCAGAGTAGTAGATGATGTGCAGGAACGATCACAGCAGACTTACACGAACGGACGTCAAGGTGGACTTATCATCATTCAGAAGCAGAGTGGTGCTAACTCTGTGGCTATATCACAGGCTGTCATGGAACGTTTGCCGGAGCTGCGGAAAAACCTGCCATCGGATGTCAGCCTCAATGTGATGGTCAACACTTCGGATAACATCCTCAACACTATCGACTCTCTTGTTGAGACTATATCCTTTGCCATGCTCTTCGTGGTCATCGTTGTGTTTGTCTTCCTTGGAAGATGGAGAGCAACGGTCATCATCTGTATCACTATACCGATGTCCCTTATCGCATCATTCATCTATCTCTATGCAACGGGCGGTTCGCTCAATATGATTTCACTCTCTTGTCTGTCTATCGCTATCGGTAACGTGGTCGATGATGCCATTGTGGTGCTCGAGAATGTAACAACCCATATTGAGCGAGGATCCGATCCGAAACAAGCTGCTATTCATGGTACCAATGAGGTGGCTATATCGGTTATCGCATCAACACTTACCATGATTGCCGTGTTCTTCCCCCTTACTATGGTCTCTGGTATGTCGGGAGTACTCTTCAAACAGCTCGGATGGATGATGTGTATCATCATGACTATTTCAACTTCTTCTGCTCTTTCTTTCACTCCAATGCTCTGCTCACAGATGCTTAAGCTCCAGAAGAAACAGAGTAAACTTTTCAAGACCATTTACCGACCTGTTCAGAAAGCGCTCGATTCACTCGATAACCTATATGAAAGAATGATTAATTGGGCTGTACGCCACAGATGGATTATCATTTTCGCATGTGTGCTGTTCTTCCTCGCATCTATCTATGTCATGAAACTGGTGGGAATCAAGAGCGAGTATTTCCCAACTAACGACAACGGACGTGTTTCCTGTTCTATTGAGCTGCCTATCGGTTCGCGTAAGGAGAAAGCAAAGGAAGTGGCGGATCATCTGGCATATACATGGATGAAACGCTACGGAAAGGAGCTTAAAGTGTGTAACTTCACTGTAGGACAGGCGGGAGATAACAACACATGGGCATCTATGCAGAGCAATGGTTCGCATATTATCTCATTCAACCTCAATTACGTGCCTTCAAATGAACGTGAGAAAGGATTGGTGCTCATTTGCGACGAGTTGCGTGAGGACTGTAAGAAAATACCGGAAATCGCAAAATTTAGGGTGTCTCTTGGAGGTGGTAACTCCAATATGGGAGGTCAGAGTATGGCCACTTTTGAAATCTATGGATATGATCTCACTGAGACAATGAACGTGGCGGAAACCCTATCAAAGAAACTAGCCGAAAGCCCTATGGTAGGACAGACTAGTATATCTCGTTCTGACTATGTCCCGGAACTTGTCATTAACTTTGACAGGGAAAAGCTGGCGAAGGCGAACATCACAATGTCTGCGGCATCAGCGGCGGTCAGAAATCTTATTAATGGTTCGCTCATGTCATTTTTCCGAGAGGATGGAGAGGAATACGATATCAAGGTCAGATATGAGCCCGATGCGAGAAAGTCCGTGGAAGATATCTTGGATATGCTTGTGCCTTCACAGGCTGGTAACATCAGAGTGCGCGACATTGCCACTATAGAGGAATCTGCTATGCCACCTACCATCGAGCGTAAGGACAGACAGCGTATCACAACGGTAACTGCTGTGCTGAAAGACGGATATGCTCTTTCTGACGGTGTGGAATACGGCAGGTCGATTTATGAGAATATGGATATTCCGGCGGGTATCACAGTTCAGGTGGCTGGATCATACGAAGACCAGCAGGATTCCAACCGCGACCTCGGTGTACTTGGAATGCTTATTATCATTCTTGTGTTTATCGTCATGGCAGCACAGTTCGAATCATTGACCTATCCGTTTATTATCATGCTTTCTGTGCCTTTTGCTGCATCGGGTATCATTCTTGCACTTTGCATGACGGGAACGAACTTGAACATCATGTCTATTCTCGGAGGCATCATGCTTATCGGTATTGTGGTGAAAAACGGTATTGTGCTCATCGACTACACTCAGTTGCTACGTGAAAGGGGATATGGACTTATACGTAGTTCGGTTGCGGCGGCAAGAAGCCGTCTGAGGCCTATCCTTATGACATCGCTAACTACAATCCTCGGTATGGTGCCAATGGCTGTCGGACATGGGGTCGGAGCCGAAATGTGGCGCCCTCTGGGTGTGTCTGTAATTGGTGGTCTGACTGTTTCCACAATACTCACACTGATTTATGTGCCTTCAATGTTCTGTATCTTTGGTTCCAACGGCATCAAAAACAAACGGAAGAAGCTCAGAAAGCAACGTGAGCTCGATGCTTATTGGAAAGAACACCAGTCTGAAGAGACATTCAAACACTCTAAGAGTTCAACTAAGCATGAACAAGAGGAAAGCTGATTCCGTCCTGTTCACTGCCTGTTACTATGGAATATCATTTCCTCTTTATAAGATGTTTGTCTGCTAAATCATTGTATCTTAAATGTTTGAGTTTTTTGTTTCTGAATAATTCTAAGTTGTTGAAAATTAAATATTTAAATATTGTAATTTCTAAATAAATTGTAAATCGTAAATTATTTCAATGAAAGCCGTTTTCATAGCATACGACCAGGCGCATCAGGAGAATATCGCTGAAGTGCTCGACAGACTCACTATTAAAGGATATACCTTGTTCCCACAGGTGATGGGAGCTGGATCAAATACTGGCGACCCTCACCTTGGAAGCCATGCATGGCCAACGATGAATTCTGCTATCCTTACCATCGTGCCCGAGGAAAAACTGGAAAAGCTCATGGAGCGTCTCCACGAGCTGGATGTTAACAACGAAATGCTTGGACTCCGGGCTTTCGTCTGGAATATTGAACAGCAAATTTAATAATTCAGAACATTTTGACAATTGACAATTGCCAACTATAATAATGGGCGGAAGTGAATAAACCCACTTCCGCCCATTATTATAGGGCTGTCTTACTTTATATACTCATAATTCGTTTGAATAAATTCTCAAATTCCACAATTCTTGAGATAAATCAAACATCATACGATGCCATCTGCATCCACGGATTGAAGCTCACTTGATCAATGTGGTATGCTGAGTTGTCAATGCAGCCTTCTAGGAATACTCAACTATTTGATTAATATCTTTTTACCATTAATAATATAGATGCCGTTAGTGGGATGCGTTACACGCTGACCTGACAATCTGTAAAACATATTATTGGGGAATAGGTGTGGAGTCATGGGCACTTCTTCTATTTTTGTTGGCACGTTATCTGCTAGGTCAAGTGGGGGGAAAAACAACAAGTCTCCATCGTATGTGAAATATGATCTGAATGGATTTACTTCCAAACCGCCTTCGCGCAACCATAACTTATCTTGAAAGATATAATAGGAGGTTTCATCTGAGCCTAAGTGATGTGTTGCATCGTAATTGCCGTATGCAGTCCAACCAGAGGCACTGGTCAGGTCTTGAACTTGTTCCTTATCAGTGCCGACTCCATTTGAATTAGTTGAAGGGAAACTTACGCTCGAATTTGAGGGTTGAAGACATCGGAAAACCACTGGGGTGTTAGCGGGAACTTTATCCACTTCTTCAAAATACATGCTGTTGCTGTTTACGCTTCTTAGTGCGTAGAACTGAATATGTTCATTGCTGGATACTTCGTATGGTAAGATGACAGTGTCCCAGATGTCTGTTGGTATTTGGCGCATATAGCTGCCGGTACCGATGGTGAAGGAAGGTACATCGCAACGGAAAGAATAACCATCGTAGAGCATCAGGGTATTTATTGTTTCCTCTGACATGTTGTTGTTCATTGGGCCTGACGGGGTATATATCGGATTCGGGGATTTCACCAACGTATTCGGATTGGCCAAAATGATGTCGCAGGTTAATGGTAGGGTGGTCTCTATCAGGTTGTCTTCCGTGTCGGTGGTCTTCACTGATTCATAATAGGTGGTTGTGCCGTCAGTTATATAATAAAGGTGGACGTCGTCTATGCTCATCCAGGAGTTTCCTGCCATATCGAATGCCACAGTGAGTGTGCCGTCTTCTGGCATGTTAGCTGTAACAGACCCCCATTGCCATCCACGGCAGGTGCTGTTCTGTGAAGCGAAACCACGGTCTTTGTCGTATGGCATCTGAATGCCGTTAGTGTTAATCTGGGCAACGGAGGTGTTGTTGTTGCCCGTACCAGTGAACGTTTCGCCTGAGGTGTTGTTCAGTCTTGGAGTTATTTTACAGCCTGTGTTGGCACGAAGGGCGGCAACTAGCTTATAGGTTCCGGCAGGCATGTTGCTTATTTGCTGATAGATGGTACCGTTTGATGTGCGCTCCTGATAACCGTTGACACCACCCCCTCGCCAGCTCTCCGCCAGCCAGCTGATGAGAGAGGCGTTTTTCCATTTACCAGTTTCTTCACATGTCGGATCTGAGAGCAGAAAAGTAGCGTCTCCGCTGTTGGAGATAAGATTGGCTTTGTTGATGGAGGATTGGTCGTTTGTTTCCAGTTTCTCAATACGGAAATTGTCGAACATCACACAACTGCCGCCTGATACCCAATTGATAGTAACGGTGGCATTGACAGATTGCTCAGAAGATAAAGTGAAATCCACTGTGGCTGTTTGCCAATTACTGAGGGAGCCTTGATTGAAGGTAATGCTGTTGCTGCTCTTTTCGCAGCAGGAAAGGGTGAACGATGAGGTGGCTGAATTGGCATATCCCGATTTGTAATTACAGCTAAGACGGTAGGTGCCTGCTGGGAGTGTTTCACTGGTTGTCAGAGTAGTTGAGCCGTTGCTCCATCCCTGTCGCAAATAATATGCTTGGCTGCCGTCGGGGATGGATCCTATTTGACCGAAATTATTGTCTGCATAGCAGTTCGAAGTCACAAGTAGTTGGGTTACGCTGGTGCCACTTATTGTCCATCCCGTGGGTTGAGCACATGTGTAACCGCGAAGACCGTCCAAAGCGTTATTCACTGGTGGAAGCGTGTTTATATCATCTTCTTCGAATGAGGGATTTTTTTTTAACAGATTCTCTGTCTCTTCATCTTCATTGCCTTTTTCATTGCTTTCCTCACCATAGATGCCGATTTGGTTCACTGCCACTTGGGAGCTGCCAAGAAGCTGAAGCTTAACATAGCTTGCATTAACGGCATTGAATGTAAGAGTGATGGTGCCGTCTGAATCGGTTGTGCTGTTTACACCGGGAATGGCGGTGTAGGATCCTTCGGTAGTTCCGTAAGAGGCAATCACAGATGACAGACCATTTTGACCACTCTGAGGCTTCACTGTAATTTTGTTTATACTATAATTGTTACGCAGGTTCACGGACAGATACTCCGTACCGCTCGATGCGTTGTTCAGGCTCTTATAGTAGGTGCTGCCGTCGTTGTCGATAGTGGCGAATGGGAGGTGGGCACCGTCATAGCTGTTGGCGTCAACTGACTTCCCGTATGCCACGTTGCGGTAATTCCCGGGGAAAGAGCTGTCTGTTAATCGGATGTCGTTGCCGTACAAATCCACATAGACGGAAGAACTGGCGGGAACAGATATGGATTTGCTTTGAGGGATGCCGTTATTATCAATAATTGTGATGGTGAGGTTTTCGGGGCTTGTCCCTTCGTTCATCAGATAGGCGGCGCGGCTGTTCCCATCTTCCTGAATGGCTTTCAGATTTTTAGCCCCCTGGATGAATATCTTCAGCTCATTGGCGATGTTGAAGTTTTTCACACAGTAGAATGTGCTCGTAGAGTTTTTGCCCGAGATGGCTGTCACCTGAGTGAACACCGGAGCCCCCTGGGGACAGCTTACGGTCAGGTCTTCCCAAGGGGTGTTGTCATCAGCAAACAAATTTGAGAGTATCAAATAGTAAGTACCGTCTGGATCGGGGACAAGCAGACCATGCCACCCTTCTGGCCAGCTGGACTGGGTGGTCAGATCAACAACGGCATCAGATAAGGCATGGGTTTCTGATGCTGTCACGCCAGTGTAATAAACGAAGCCACGGATATGGTTCATTGAAGTTCCCACGGAACTGCTGCTGCCATTGTAGCTTGGATAGATTTTGGCGGTCATGATGGAGTTGTTGTTGCTACGGTCACCGAAGGCACCGGTTATCGTCTCACCGTGATTCGTCACAACAAATCCCAGATAGTTGTCGATGTTCGACCAGGGACTGGTCCAGGTGGAGTAACTCGAACCGTTTGTTGTGGTACTGCCGCCCTGATAGTAGATGGTGCGTTCGCTTTTGGTGAACTCATCTACTGAAATGCCCATCATGCCGCCCTGCTCAGAGGAAACCGTGGTGGCGGAGGTGGCTTTTAGAGCGTCGATGAGGATGACGGCATTGCCGCTTGTGGCATACAGACAGAACGCTTGAGGGATGCTGTTGAATGTCACAACACCATTCATGGCGTATGCGTCGGGATACATGGCATAGCGGCCAGGCACACTCACGTTATAGTCAGCTTTACTATAGACTCCCAAGAGGTTCCCGGTATGGTGAGTACGGAACGGTACCATGATCTTGGCTTTGTCAACGCTGTTCGGAACAATCACACCCGAGTAGTCGGGGAGGGATGTGTTCCACGAGAAGCAGGTGAACCGATCCTTCGACATGTTGCGGATGATGTTCTGGGCCGGGAAATATTTGGTCATTGAATGCTTCTCTCGGAATTCATCCCATGTGAGAGGGGAAAGGTCAGAGGTCGGCATCAAATCGTGCATCAGGTAGGTCATCATCACACGGTGTGCCTCAACACCCATTCTCCGTTGTGCTACGTCGGGACGGAGCAGCCATGAGCCGTCTCTGGTTGTGCTTTGACGAGCTTTGATATTTTTATATGCCAGGTTTTCAAGCAACAGTGCGTTACGGTCGCGGTTGAAGCAGGCTTGTGTGCTGTATGATGTGATTTGGTCGAATAAGAACAGGCTCCAGTCGTTGCCATTCGGCATGGCAAGCTCCCCGTCAGCGGTAGCAAGCCAGTTCAGGATATTGTCCATCACTGCCTGATTGTTGTGCATCAGAGAGTTCGATTTCCATTTTTCTGTTCCGGTTGTGCCAAGTTGGAACATCTTCAAGGCTAGGGCTGCCTCCCCAAGCTCCTGCATTACAACGTTCTGGTAGCTCGTGTGGAACATGTTGTGGTTCTGGAGTGTGTAGTCGTCATAGAGATTCTTCCCTTTGAACAGGTCTGAAGGGCTGTAACCGTTATAGTTGGGGTCTAACGGACTCGGCTTCTGGGCATCCGTGGCATGTGAATAGCTGTTGATGGCAAACAGGCGCATACGCTCATACCACTGGGCTGCTAACTCGTCGTCGGGGAAAAGACCGAGGGTGGCGGCGAGAATATCTGCCTCCCAGCCGTTTTCCTCTGCTTTTGTGTCGCCGGCAAAGCCCGTTGGAATGCTGCGGCTCAGCTCATAATTACACTCAGCAGTGAGCATCTTTTTGACATAGCCTTTCTGATTCTCGCTCAACTTGTCCCATTGGAAGAAAGCGGAGTAGGCAACCGACATAGCCCAAAGGCTCGATTCCCATACGTGGTCACTTGTACTTACTGAACCCCAGTAGGTGTTACCAGAGCAGACTTTCAGTTTATTGGCCTTGTGGGTGGAGTAAGCGAATATAAGGGATTTCATCGCCATCTCCTCTATGTCATTCCAACTGACACCATTGGGAAGGGCTACACCCGCTGGCTTGCCGTATTTCATAAGAAAGGCACAAATCATCGACAAATCAGCATTGGGACGAACGCCCTGCTCGTTGTTTGCGGCTGACTGCTCACCAGAAAAGTATCCGCAGGACTCATTGATGGAGTTGGTGGACACACACTGGTTCCAGTTGTTTTTCATGTAAAGGGAGAAGTCGGCAAGCATCTGAAGCAAATCAGCTTTCATTTCGCTTTCACTCACAAACTCACTTGTCAACACACCCTCTGTAGGGCTGCCACCGCTTTGTGCTCTCATTGTTGGCATGAGGAATGCAGACAAAAAAAGTAAAGTCGTAGTAATTTTTTTCATTATCAGTAGTTTATTGTTAATCGGCTGAAATCTTCTCAAAAACTTTTTGAATATTTTTCTAAATGTATTATCAACACATTTTGAACGAAGCGACCCTTTCAGCTTATTCCAATTCTCCCGAGAATCGAATATAATCACGGCGGTTGCTATGAACGTCTATCTCTGCGTTTCCGTCGTCATACACAAAGATTTTGTAGAGAAAGTAGTCGCTGGATGATTTAGCGTTGAACAGAATTTCTGTCCTGTGCTTGTGTTCATTACGTTTTTCTGTATAATTTCGGATTTCTGTCTCAAAATTCAGTCCCTCGTCCTGACTATAAGGACTGGGCGACTGAACTTGTCCGAAATAGGGAAGGTAGGAGTTCACACGGTCTTTTTTCAGCTCTAACCAGAATTCCGACATAACAGGACGGCTCGGATAGCGCTGAGGAAACATATAATCCACTCGGATGCGGAACGAACGCGCTGTCAGTTGTTCACGCACGTGAACTGATTGAGCGGAGGCTTTTTCTATGCGGCTTTGCTGGCTGCCGCATCCGAACAAGAAAACAGCCAGCAATGCCAACAGACTACTCGTCTTCACCCAAGGATTCATATCGTGCGATTTTTTCTTTGTAATAATTTCGTAGGTCGGTCCATTTATAATAGGGATAACGGTCGGTTGGAATTGGAAGACTCACCTCACGCTCATTCAGCAGGGCTTTCACTAAAATATCGCCGGACTTGCCTTTTTTCGGACGGTAGAAAGCCAGTTGGATATTGCATGCCATAGGGTAGATGTTATAGTTGCGCCACACATGGTCTAGTGTGTCAAGATTTTCTACCTGGGCACCGCAGTTGCCTAACTCAAGAAGACATGCTAGAGGCATCACGCATACTTCATGACCGAATCGAAGTGTTGCCTGTTTCTGTCTAACAGTATCTGCCGTGGCGATGATGTTCTTAAGTAGGTCTTTTTGGCTGAACGGCATCAGTCCACCGGTCTGAGGGGCGGCACCATGGCGGAGATACCAGTCTATATTGCGAATCTGCCATTGATGATAACACTCTTCCGTGGTGAACAGGTCTAGCAACTCTTCATATTGGTCATGGCTTTGCATGTTGGTTGCAACCTCAAACAGACCACGGACGAAAGATTTGCCTTTCACGCTGTCTGCTGCCCACGTCGGGTCAGAGAACAACAAGCCCATCAAACGGTCTGAATCGGTCAGCTTGTCGCGGTAACTGTCTATCACACGCCATCCTTCACGGCTGTGACGACGAAGGCGGCTGTCCAATGGGGCATTCAGATAGTACTGGAAAGCCTGGCTCACGTCATTGTGTATGCGGGCGGTCTTATTGAAAGACGATAGTTCTTCGCATTCTGCTGTCATCGACAGGATGCAGCGTATCACGACGGTGCTACGGGCATCAATGGGAATGTTTTTTGTGGAGAATAGCTCTGGGAAATGTTCTGTCATCCGACGGCCGATACCATGATGCTGGCGCTCACCTACATGGGTGAGGTCGCCCAGACGGTTGATCGTGCAGGGATAGAATGCCTCTAACTTACGAAGCACTTCTTCGCCTGTTGATGTAATCTTTCCTTGTTCCTTTGCTTTGCGGAGCGGTTTAATTACGTTCAGATAGTCGTTCTCGTTCAGAAGCCAGCGAGAACCATGACGACCATAATGGGACAGATAATAGATTTCATAACCTTTCGGAGTTTTTGTAAGCTTCTCTGTTGCAGGATAGTTGTCGTAGTCAAGGTAGTTGCTGGCACAGAGAAATCGGTTTTGTGTGATTTCTTCCAGTGTCGTCTGCTGAGCATTCAGACTGATTGCGGACAATGCAGCAATCATTAGGGTCATTAGTCGTTGTTTCATGTCGTTTTTATTTTTGTGGATTTTTAATTTCTTGTCTTCTTGTCTTCTCGGCTACTTGTTTTCTCGTATTCTCGCCTTCAATATTTTGCAAAGATAAGCATTTGAGCCAATTAATCAAAGTTTTTACAGCCATTTTTAATACTAACTGAAAAATTATTGCTAACTTTGCAAATTATTATAATAATATAAAAATATAGACGTATGTCATTAGAAAAAAACACAAAGATATATGTAGCCGGTCACAATGGACTGGTTGGATCTGCTATCTGGAACAATCTCAAAAGCAGAGGATATGAAAATCTGATTGGAAGAAGCCACAAAGAGCTTGATTTGCTCGACCCGATGGCGGTAAAATCCTTTTTTGACGAAGAACAACCGGAGGCGGTTGTGCTTGCTGCGGCGCATGTGGGTGGAATTATGGCTAATCTTCGCTACCGCGCTGATTTCATCTATCAGAACCTCCAGATTCAGCAGAACGTCATTGGAGATAGTTGGAAACACGGCGTGAAGAAGCTGCTTTTCCTCGGTTCCACTTGTATTTATCCGCGTGAGACTGCTCAGCCAATGCCTGAGGACTGTCTCCTTACCTCACCACTGGAATATACAAATGAGCCTTACGCTATTGCAAAGATAGCTGGATTAAAAATGTGCGAAAGTTTCAACCTGCAGTATGGCACGAACTATATCGCAGTCATGCCCACAAATCTCTATGGACCTAACGACAATTTCCATCTGGAGAACTCCCATGTGCTGCCAGCTATGATAAGAAAGATTTATTTGGCAAAATGCCTTAATGAGAACAATTGGGAAGCTGTACGGAAGGATATCGGACTACGGCCTGTCAGCATGATGAAGAATGGTGAGAAAGTAGTGGTTAATGCCGAATCTGATGAGAACGAAATCAGGAAGGTGCTTGCTTTTTATGGCATCACTGATGAAACGGTCACACTTTGGGGAACAGGTAAACCAATGCGTGAATTTCTCTGGAGCGAGGAGATGGCTGATGCATCTGTTCATGTGCTGCTCAACGTTGATTTCAAAGACACGTATAAGGAGGACATAAATGCAGACAACATCAACGAGATTCGTAATTGCCACATCAATGTCGGAACGGGGAAGGAAATATCCATCAAGGAGGTGGCCGAGAAGATCATGGTTGAGATCGGTTTTAAGGGCAAGCTTCAATGGGATAGTTCCAAACCAGACGGAACACTTAAGAAACTGACAGATGTCTCTAAACTTCATTCGCTTGGATGGCACCATAAAATCGATATTGATGAAGGTATTCATCGCCTCTATCACTGGTATCTCCAGGGTATCTGCATCAACCATCAGCACTCTTGAAAAGAGAGACGCGCTGTAGTGCATCTTTAATAATCCTACAATTAGCAGGACTTACTTCCACGTGCCGCAGGCTCGTTAACTTCCATTTTCAAAGAATATTAACTCCCATTCGAAGAATTAACTTCCTATTACCTAG
>JAEEGI010006314.1_pt1 | contig 26804 bp, 26 predicted proteins | sample 8958751 | NCBI WGS metagenome assembly JAEEGI01 (sample SAMN16246545, study PRJNA631951) | gut metagenome | biome: gut microbiome; feature: rumen; material: KS-attached | host: Bos | place: Iran: Karaj | collected 2018-10 | reverse complement strand
GCGACGCGCGGGAAGCGCGCGATCTTCCGCTAGAACGGAGCGAAGCGGAGTGGATTGCGGAAAGGAGACATGGCGACGCGCGGGAAGCGCGCGACGGCACCTATGTAACGGAACGAAGTGAAGTGGATGGCGAAGCAAAGCGCTGCGATGACTTGTTTGTGAAACAAAAAAGTCGTCGCGAGCCAAGCGAAGCCCGCGACGACATGGTACGAGTGTTAAAAACGGACTTGGTAAAACTATTTTTGAGAGACATCCGACATACACATTCCGCATATTTGTTGCTCTGAAATATAATGCAATTCTCAAAGCAGCAAAAAAGAGGGTTCGGAATATGGAAAAATACATTACGGATGAACGAAACGGATCGGAGTATGATCTGGTCAAGGATTATTGCAGTTCCCGCGGTTATCGTGGATTTCCGGCGCGCCTGACCCAGTTTCGGTAAACAAGCGCCGAAAGCGCAGCGGCAAGTGCGAGCCATGCAGCGAACCGCACGAAGACGCCGCCGAGCCGATCCGCCGACACAAGCAATTCCGTAGCGGCGATGTTCGGCAAAACGGAGAGATACCCCGCCCATTCCTGTCCGAAGTAGAAAAGCGCCGCGGGGAACAGCAGAACGGCGGCTCCGAGCAGCATCGCCTTTTCCCATGTATTCGCGTGCGCGCTGAAGTAAGCGGTTACAAATGCCGCAATCATCAATCCGACAAAGCGCAGCAGATACAGAAGAATCAAAAGCGTGCCGAAGCGCATGACGATCGGAAAGCTTTGAAGCGAGACGAAATTCTGGATCGGGCAATTCAGCAGCTCCGCGCCGAAGACCGTTCGGATCGCAAGCCATTCGCGCAGATACACGCAACACCAGATTGCCGAGGTTTCGAGCGTCATGATGAAATACTTTGCGCGAAACACCGGACTTCTGCCGCGCGAAGTGGAGCGCAGCAGCTTTTCTGTGCCGGTTTTTCGCTCAATCGCAAAGAGCGGCGCGACGGAGAGGATGACAAACGCAAGTGCCACGATGGCGTTCCACCTTGTCAGCGACCATGTCTTTTCACCCAGAAAGTTTTGGACCTGTACCTGATCCAAAAGCCACGGTTCATAGCCCTTTTCGGCAGCGTTCTGCTTTGCTGCCCCGGCTTCATCCTCCAGACGCATCAGAGAGTTCTCGAATTCATAGGCGATATCCGGATGTGAATCGAGACTTTTCCACGCATTTTCGATATATGCGTCGGTCTGCTCGTCGATCGGTCCCGCGATTTCGCCAAGATATTGCAGATAGACGTAGTCCTGCTCCTGATATTCCCAGCCCGTGTAGGAAAGTCTGCCGCCGACATACAGGCAGACAGCAAGGAAAAGGATGCTGCCGCCGAAGATCAGCTGCTTGTATCCCTCAAAGGCGGGTATGTGCATCTTTCGACGGAAGAAATCGCAGAAGCGGTTCCACGAGAGCACGAACCTGCCGAGGATGTTGCGGTTGCCGAGCGGATGACGCTTCATTTGAATGAACAGTAACGCGACGGTCAGAAGGATCATCAGCGCAAGCATCAGCCACCGCAACAGCGGGAATACGCCGACGGGATAGCCGAACACGTTCATGTTCAGGTATTTCGACAGCGGCTCCATGGGATACACGTAGGAAAACAGATTGACATATTTGAACGCGCTGCACTGCAGCTGTCCGTCGATCAGCGAAAAGGCAGCGTATTCGCCCGCAAGAATGCTGATGATGATCAGCCACGACAGCTGGATATTGCTTAAAAAGCTTAAAATGAACCAGAAGATCAGCCCGAGCAGCACGCCGCAGGCGACCTTTGCCCCGAGGTAGAGAAGGATCCATTCAAGGATCGAAACGCGCAGCGTGCAGGTCTTGAACGCCTCCATCGACTGCACCGTGCGAAAAAGCCCGTCCGTGCCGCCGTAAAGCGCAAACGACGAGCCGAGCACCCCGACGTCGATCAGCAGCGTGAATACGAGGGAAACACCGACAAGGATCGTAAAGCGCGAAAGCGCAAGCTGTAATCTCCCCTTCGGACAGCTTCGCACGACCGAGCACAGCCCGTTCTTTTTATCCTCGAAAAACGCCATGACCGTGAGGATAATCACGACAAGGAACAAAAGATCGGACGTTGTGAAATTGAGCCATGTTTCCACCGCGCGGTCGCTGCCGAAGGCGACCGTGATCTCCTTGAGCGCGACGAAATCCGCGTCGGTCTTCTGAACATTTCGATAGGTGAAGCTGTTCTCGTCCTTACCGAAGATAGATGAGCGTGACATCCGCTCCGCGTTTTCGTGGACGCCCGCAAGGTACGTCCGATAGGAGCGGATATGCTCCGCAGCTGTTTTCAGGTTTGTCATCTGTCCAAAGCCCGCCCGGTAGCCGTCCGCCTCCATGGCGGCAAGCGCATCCTCCGGCTGCATGGCGCAGTATTTCTCCGCGTCCTGCCGGTACTGCGCCGCGTCGTCCAGCATATATCGCCATCCGCTTTTGAGATCGCCGTTCAGTCGTTCGAGAAAGAACAGCATAACGCAGAGAACCGGGATGATCAGATAGATAAACAAACGCTTTCGGTCGGAAAGAATTCGCTTGAGCTCATGCATGGTCCGCCTCCGCAAGCTCGTCGCCGAGATAATGAAGATAGACGTCGTCGAGCGTGTAATAGCCGCCCATCAGCGGCCTGACGCCTTCGGGGATCGAGCCGATCAGCTCTTTCGGCGAGCCGGAACGAACGAGCTTTCCCTCCTTCAACAGGATGATGTCGCCCGCGATCGCCTCGATGTCGCTGACGATATGCGTCGCAAGCAGAACGATCCGGTTCTTCGAAAGCTCGTAGATGTAGTTGCGAAGCCGCACGCGCTCCTTCGGGTCGAGACCGGCGGTCGGCTCGTCAAGGATCAGCACCTTCGGTTCGCCGAGCATTGCCTGCGCAAGCAGCACGCGCTGTTTCATTCCGCCGGAAAAGGATGAGATCCTGTGGTGCCGAACTTTACTTAGATTTGTCAGCTCCAGAACCCTGTCGAGTTCGCCTTTGATATCTTTCCCCTTGATGCCCTTCAGCCTTGCGAAATAGGCGATAAAGCTTTCCGCCGTCATGCCCTCGTAGAGCCCCTGCTGCTGCGGCATATAGCCGAGGACCTTTCTGAAATCCGCGCCGAGCTTCAGGATATCCGTTCCCCCGTAGGTGATCTCGCCGCCCGTTCGGACGACGTTGTCCGTGATCAGGTTCATCATCGTGCTCTTGCCCGCGCCGTTCGCGCCGAGAATGCCGTAGATTCCCTCGCGGAAGGTGTAGGTAAAGCCGGAAAGCGCGGTCTTTTGTCCGTAGGTTTTGGTCAGATTTGTGAGTTTAAGTTCCATTCCGTTGGCCTCCTCATATGTCGGCGTAGTTATGCGTCATTGCCATGGGTCAAACGCGAGCACGGTTGCTTCCGGCGTCGGTTTTGTCAGATCGTATTTCACAAGACAGGTCGAGGAAGGAGGATTGTTGCTTGCCTTGAACATATTGATGCTGACCAGCAGCTCGTTTTCGTTTCCGAATGCAGCACTGACATAAAAATCCGTTTCTTTTCCGGAGATGAGTTCTCTCAACGAATCGAGTTCCCATGCACCGCTATAAATCACGCTGCCGTCAAGTCTTCGCACCTCCATACGGTTCTTCGGAGTGCTCAGTACGTACGCAATTCCATTGGAAATACCGCCGATGCCCTCGGTTTCGAAATCGACGACCACGCACAGTTCTCCGCCGGAGATTTGATAGAGCTTGCTCGGATCGCCGTCAAGCATGACATAGGGCATTAGATAGATCAGGTCCTCTGAATCGACCCAAATGCGCATCCGTGCGCCGAGATAGCCCCCCTTGCGGAAGTGATACAAGTCCTCGATCTGTTCTGTCTCGATATCATAGCGCCGTATATCAAGATATGTGATCCAATTATCATCCGTTTTTTCACGATGATCGAGAGAAAAGTACACATACTTTCCTGCATAAAACAGCGACGGATCACTGTAACTGTGATCTGTTTCAAGGGAAAACAGCTTTTTGAGTTCTCCCGTTTTTGGGTCCATCCGAAAGATGCAGGTCTCGCAGGAGGGAACGCCGTTACGAACGATTTCGTTCGTGCAATAGCTGTACAGCATGCCGCGGTGGTAATCCAATCGCTGCGGAGTATAATAGGTTGAACCGATCATAAGGCTTGTAGATACGTCTGCACGCCTATCAGTGCCGTCGAGTTTCATGGACAGTAGCGAAAAGTTTCGTCCGCTCTCTCCGGGATAGTAGGTCAGAAAATGCAATCTGTCGTCCCAATATCCCAGAGTACCATCAAGACACAAATAGCCGTTGCAGCTTGTGTTCTGCATGATTGCGTCATGGATGCATTCCGGTTTGCCGCAGAGCACGCCGCGTTCCCCGCTCGCCTTGTCATAATAATAGAGATAGTATCCTATGAAAGGTGTGAAGTAATACGCGTCGTCGGTTTCAACAACGCTGCATTGCCCCCCTCCGAACCGGTTGTCGAAATCCCAGCCCTGCACGACCTTTTCTGCCGCAGCCTGTGTCTCGGAGGGCGCGGCTGTCTTGCGGGGAACCGCAGTCGCTTCGCCGGTACCGTGCGTGCAGGCGGCAAAACAGAATGCGATCGACAGCAATACGGTCAAAACAAATCTTTTCATATGCGTACTCTCCTGTTGACGGACGATTGGTTTGCGGAAAAAACAGTCACGACAGCGCCTGAATCAATACGCTGCGGTTGTTGATGGCGAAGGTGTGCAGACTGCCAACGGCCGTTTTGCCTTCCGTCACATGGGCGGTCGCCGCGGCGGACATATTTCCGACCGAATAGGAATAATAGCATCCGCCGGCGAAGAAAACACGTGCAGCGGATTGCGCCGTGCAGTCGTTTTGCAAGGGTTGATCCTCGTCTTCGGACAGGCGGAGCGCGCTTTTTGCATACGCGCTGCAGAGATACGGCGCCGCCTCATAGTCCGGAAGGGGCGCCTCCTCAGCTGAAGGGGATGCCGTTTCCGAAAGACCGTCCATCCGTCTGCTGTCCTGCCCGGACGACGCGAATATCACGACGAGCGCAACGGCGGCTGCGGCGACGGCGATCGCCGCCCTTTTTGCCGCGGGTGTAAACCGATGCCGGGCTGCGGACGGCTTTTTCGCGCGTTCGACGGCCGCAAACAGGCGCGCGCGCGCTTCCGGCGACGCCGGTTCGCACGGCTCGGCGCGGTCCGCATCCAAAAGCGCCCGTCCGTCTTTCTGCGCCGCAAGAAGGATCGCCTGTTTCAGTTTTTCATCGTTCCGTTTCATGGGTACCGCCTTCACACAATTCGCAGATTTTTCTTCTTGCCCGCGTCAGATACTGCCGCACGCTTGCTTTTCCGATCCCGAGCTCCTTTGCGATCTCGCCGTCTTTGAGATTCAGAAGGTACTTCGCCTCGATCACATACCGGTAATGATCGGGCAGCTTGCGGATCGCTCCAGTCAGTTCTTCGACCGATAGGTTTTCGATGGCCGCTTCCTCCGTATTCGCCGCGGCGCTTATGCCGGAAACGAATCCCTCGTCGTCAAGGCTGCCGGATTGATGCTTCTTTCGGACCTCCTCCGCCCGGAACCAGTCATAGCACCTTCGCTTAACGCTGATATCGAGGATGTGTCGAAGCGTGCAGCTATCCATTTGACGGAATTTCCGGACATGCGCGGCGACGTACAGAAACACATCCTGCACAAGATCCTCCGCGACCTGACGGCTCTGCGTCAGGGCCACGGCTTTCCTGCACAGTCGGACGCAGTGAGCGTCGAACAACTGTTCAAGAAAAGCGCGATCGTCTTCCGATTCAATTGTCTTTGGTATCTGCTTTGACATGGTTTCGTCTCTATATACTTATATCGGATCTGGTGTGCAAATTGCAACAGCAAAGACATAAAAATGAGGTTCACACCTCAAACCCCGTCCGATCCGCCGCACTCCGGTTCAGACGGTAAAAAAGAAGAGTGGTGATAACCAAATCCGTTATCACCACTCGACATGGTGCGATTGGCGGGATTTGAACCCGCAAGGTTTCCCCGACGGATTTTAAGTCCGTTGTGTATGCCGTTCCACCACAATCGCATGGATATTATTGTACACGCAAAAACGCGTTTGTCAACTGTTAAAGTGACAGGATCGCGCCGAGCGCGCCGCCGGCAAGGATGTAGAACAGCGGGTGGATCTTCGCTGTTTTTTTCCAGAATGCAAAGAACGTGAACACGCCGTAGATGCCGAGCTTCAGAAGCGAGAACCAGCTTGCGGTGAACGTGAACCGCAAAAAATTAGCTTTGACGCCGAGCGAGGTCAAAAGCAGCGAAAAGCCCGCCGCCGTGATCAGCCCGATCGCCGCGGGACGCAGCGCCTTAAAGAGACTTTGGACCAGATGCGAATCGGAATACTTTCTGATCGCCTTTGCGACCAGAATGATGATGATGACCGACGGTGTGACAAGTCCGAGCGTCGCAAGGATCGCGCCCGGAATCCCCGCGACGAGGTATCCGACGTACGTTGCGGCGTTGACGCCGATCGGTCCCGGCGTGGATTCCGCGATCGCGATGATGTTCGCGATCTCCGCTTCGGTGATCCAGCCGTACGTCGCGCCCATGTCGCGGATGAACGGCACGGTGGCAAGCCCGCCGCCGACGGCGAACAGCCCGGTCTTGAAGAACTCGAGGAAGAGCAGCGCGATGTTCCAAAGATACGTCAGCATTTCTTCAGCCCTCCCCAGGCAAGTCCCGTGATCGCCGCGCCGAGCACGACGAACACCGGCGAAACGCCGCCGACCGTGACGAACAGGAACGCGAGAAGGAACAGCGCGAACGTCGTGACATTGTTGACGGATTTCCGGAACAGCTTATAGACCGAGGCGGTGATGAGCGCGCACACGGCAAGGCGGACGCCGGCAAAGATATGCCCGACGATCTCGTACTGCATGAGCTCCTTCAATACGGCGGCGATCAGCGTGATGAGGATCATCGGCACCGTAATGACGCCGAGCGACGCGACGATCGCGCCGACGACGCGGCGGACCTTATAGCCCACGAACGTCGCGGTGTTGATCGCGATGACGCCGGGTGTGCACTGCGCGACCGCCATATAGTCGGTCAGCTCGTCCTCGGTGATGATCTTATGACGTTCGACAAGCTCGCGGATCAGCAGCGGCAGCATGGAATACCCGCCGCCGATCATCAGCGAACCGATCTTCAAAAACATCAGATAGAGCTTCCAAAGGCTCATTTGCATTCCCCTGTACCCCTGTGTAACGATATTCTATCCGGTATACCCTGCGACGAACGCAAAAAAGTATGCGATCCAGCCCGCGCCCAAAAGGACGGTGATCAGCGCGTCGACCCAGCGATGCCGGACCTTGGCGGCAAGCGTGATGACGAACGGCACGGTCATGGTAACGATGCGCGCCGTGTCCGAAACGTGCCCTGTGAGGACCGTCAGCGGAAGCGTGACCGCCATGAGCAGCGCAAAGGACGTCGGGATCGTTTTGCCCGCAAACAGCAGCATGACGAGCGCAAAGAGCAGATACAGGATCTGCGCGGCGTACTTGCCGAGCAGAATCGCAATGCTGTGTCCGCCGACGGTACGCATCAGCGAAAACGCTTCGTCGGTCCATTCCGTGATGCTGCCGATCATGACGCCGTTGTCGCCGAGCGCCAATTGGTACAGCGCCATCGCGTCGCCGAAGCTGTGCTTGCTGTACAGCATGACGAGCCCGACGCCGAGCGGGATCAGCAGGAAGGAAAGCGTGTTGAGCGCCTGCAGGAGAATGTAGCGCTTCCCCGTCTCCCTGTTTTGGCGCACGTTGCCGATCAGGTACGAGATATACCCGGCAAGGATCGGGAAGAACAGCAGGACGCCGAGCGCATGCGTGAGCACGGCAAAGAACGCAAACAGGTTGGCGATCACAAACCGCTGCTTGCGGATGAACAGCAGCGCGAGCACGGAAAACAGCACGAAAAGCCCGTCCGGCACCGTACCCATCAGCGAAGCGGCAAACGGCATCAGCAGAAAATACCGAACGGTGCGGCGTGCCGTCCTGCGGTCAAAATCGACCTGGACCAGATAGTACAGTGCCGTGATTGCAAGCGCGGTGAAGAAATACGAACCGATGAACCGCGCGTGATTGAAATTGACGGTGACGATCCAGAAGACGTCGGACAGGTATCCGAAGAGCGGATACGCGGATTCCGGATGGTAGAAGTCGAGCCAGAACCGCTGGATCTCGAAAAACGTCCCGGAGTATCCGAACAGCGCGTAATGCACGATGTAGGTGAGCGGAAACTCCAGAAGCCGCACGGCAAGGATCAGCAGAAACAGCTTGAACAGCTCGCGCGTTCCGCAGCGGCGGAAGGTGCGGTCCCCTTCGCGGCGGAGATGCGGCTCCTCCCCGAGGATCAGCGATATCAGCGACGGCACGAGCCGCACGCAGCCGATCCCGAACAGCAGGACAAGCAAAGCCGAGACCGCTGCGGATCCCCAAAAGACCGGCGGTCTCAGCAACAGCGAAAGACCGTACAGGATCACGAGCACGGTCAATACGCTGATTTGTATGCTGAGTTCAAAGATGTTTCTTTTTCGCACGAATTATCGCAATGCTTTCGGTTTGCCGAGGATCTCGGAAAGGATGACGCCGTTCAGGATCTGATCCGGTGTGAAGTCCAAACGCACGCCGTGCGCGTTCGGCGCTTCCGTCTTTTTGTGCGCATTGTTCTGCGCGTTGACCTTATCGGGTTCAAGCGCGCAAAGGTCATGCTCCGGATGTTTGTTCTTAGCCTTCGGGTCTTCCTTTTTCAGTGCGCAGAGATCGTGGCCTTGATGCATCAAAGACCCTTTCGGCGCGGTGCCCTCCGCCCATGCAGGGGACGCCTTCCGCACAGGCGGGACCTGTACGGAAGGTTTGACCGGCGTGTACGTCGCCTGGCCCTCTGTCACAGTCTGTTCCTGCTGCATTTGGGCTGCGCGGCGCTGCGCTTCCTGTCGCTTATTCTGTTCCACCGATTTCCTCAGGATCGCGATCACGACTCCGACGATGACAAACGGTAAAACGACTGCAAACGGCATGGCTCAGTTTCCTTTCTTCTCCTGTGCCGGGGCTGCCGACTTGCCGATGGCATTCCGCATCTCGGTATCGGACATGATGTTCTTCATATTATAGTAGTCCAGCACGCCGAGCTTGCCCTCTCTAAGCGCTGCGGAGATCGCCTGCGGGACCTCTGCCTCCGCCTCGATGACGTGCGCGCGCATGCGCTGCACTTCTGCGACGTTCTCCTGCTCCTGCGCGACTGCCATGGCGCGGCGTTCCTCCGCCTTTGCCTGCGCGATGCGCTTATCCGCTTCCGCCTGGTCGATCTGCAGCTGTGCGCCGACGTTTCTGCCGACGTCTACGTCCGCGATGTCGATGGACAGGATCTCAAACGCGGTGCCCGCGTCAAGGCCCTTCGAAAGAACGGTACGGGAGATGGAATCCGGGTTTTCGAGAACTTCCTTGTGGCTGGACGCAGAACCGACGGTGGTGACGATGCCTTCACCGACACGCGCGATGATCGTTTCTTCGCCCGCGCCGCCGACGAGACGGTCGATGTTTGCGCGGACCGTGACCTTCGCCTTTGCGCGAAGCTCGATGCCGTCCATTGCAACCGCCGCGATGATCGGGGTCTCGATGACCTTCGGGTTGACGCTCATCTGGACCGCGTTCAGAACGTCGCGGCCTGCGAGGTCGATCGCGCAGGAGCGTTCAAAGTCCAGCGGAATGCCCGCGCGCTGCGCCGCGATCAGGGAGTCGACGACGCGGTTTACGCTTGCCTTGCCGCTCGATTTGCCGCCCTTTGCAAGGTAGTGCGCTTCGAGCTTGTTCATGGGGATCTTGAGACCCGCTTTGGTCGCCTTGATCATGGGGTACACGATGTCCGCCGCGTTGACCTTGCGGATGCGCATGCCGACGAGCTGGAAGAGTCCGATCTTAACGCCCGAAGCGCTTGCCGTGATCCACAGTCCGAGCGGTACGAACGAGAAGAAGATGATCAGAAACACGACGACTGCCGCGCCGATGATCCAGGGAATGAAAGGTTGCATGGTGGTTCCTCCTGTTTTTTTATTGGTTGATATAGAACAAGTATATAACGCCCATAATGAGCAGAATCGCCGCGGGGATCGCAATGAGGAGCGCGATCCATTGTCTGCGGACGGTCTTCGGGTCCGCGGGGACCGCAGACGGAAGATCCTCCGGAACGGTGACGCCGCACTTCGGACAGACGTCCGTCGTGTACAGCACGCCGCATTTCTTGCAGTACTTCATTTGACGGTGATCTTCGGACCGTCGACGGAGATCACGGTGATCTCGCTGTCCTTATCCACAAAGGTCGCCTGCGATTCGACCGAATAGCGCTTGCCGTCGATCAGGGCGATGCCGCTCGGACGCAGCGGCGTCAGCGCGGTGCCGGTCTTGCCGATCAGCTCTTCGGACGATCCGCTTGCGGGGTTCGCCGCTTCGGATTCGATCTTTTCCTTCAGAACGATCGGCGAACGGAACAGTACGCCGTTTTTCATGGAGCGCATGAAGACGATGATCATCACAAGCAGGACCAGACCGAGCACGACCGTGACAAGCGTCGCCGTGAGCGCAGAAGCGGTCATAAACTGCATGATGCAGACGGAAATGAGACAAAGGACGCCGCAGATGCCCGAAATGCCGAAACCCGGCAGGAACATTTCTCCGATCAGAAACGCGATGCCCAGAATGCTCAGGATCAGGCACGGGACCCAGAGTGTTCCGAATACTGTTGCCATGGGACTACCTCCTTTTATTCTGCGTATAGTATATCATACGTCTGAAACGATGAAAAGCTTTTTTTTGTATTTGTTTTTTACGCCTATTTATGCTACAATAGCAAAATAAGGAGGGCTAATGATCCGGTTGCTTGCAAAATGGTTCATCCGTGAGAAGGAATCCGATCCGCCGGAACGCGTCCGCAGCGCGTACGGCGTTCTTTCGGGCTGCTTCGGGATCTTTCTGAACCTCATCCTGTTTACGATCAAGCTGGTGTTCGGTCTGCTGTCCAACGCCGTTTCGCTGCAGGCGGACGCGTTCAACAACCTTGGCGACGCCGGCTCCTCCGTCATCTCCCTGTTCGGGTTCCGTCTCGCCGCGAAGAAGCCCGACCGCGATCATCCGTACGGACACGGACGGTTCGAGTACATTGCCGGCATGTTCGTTTCGATCGCGATCCTTTTGATGGGCTGGACGCTGTTCCGCAATGCGCTCGACATCGTCATTCACGGCGGCGAGCCCGCGTACGCCGCGCATTTCTGGCCGTCGGTGTGCGTGATGGGGATCTCGATCCTTGTAAAGCTCTACATGTTTCATTATAACCGCGCGCTCGCAAAACGATTCGATTCCCCCTCGCTGAAGGCCGTGGCGTTCGACAGTCTCTCCGATACCGCCGCCACGTTTGCGGTCCTCGTTTCGGCGCTCGTCACGCGCTTCGTCACGCTGCCCGACTGGGTCCGTCCGGACGCATGGAGCGGAATGCTCGTCGCGCTGTTCATTCTGTATACGGGGCTCAAATCCATCCGCGAAACGACCGCGCCGCTGCTCGGAAAGCGTCCCGATCCCGCGTTCATCGACGAGATCAAGCAGGCGACGACGTCCTTTGAAGGCATCGGCGGCATACACGACGTGATCGTGCACGATTACGGTCCCGGGCGCGTGTTTGTGTCCCTGCATGCCGAGGTCTCCGCAAACGCCGATATCCGCGACATTCACGAGGTCATCGACAACGCCGAGCGGTATCTTTCCGAACACTTCCGCTGCAGCGTGACGATCCACATGGATCCGATCATCACCGACGATCCGGAGACGATCAAGCTGCATGACAAGGCGCTTGCGATCGTCCGGGAGATCGACGCGTCGTTTTCGATCCACGATTTCCGCGTCACGCCCGGTCCGCAGTATAAAACGCTGCTGTTCGACGTCGCCGTACCGTTTGCGTATCCCGAAGCCGACGGCGCGCTTGCTTCACGCATCGAGACCGCGATCGCGGAAAGGATCCCCGTCGCACAGGCCGCCGTGACCGTCGACCGCGTCGAAGCCGCGCCGGAAGGAGGCAGCGCATGAAGCCCGTACTTTGTCTCGGCGATATCTGCGCCGATCTGATCATTCCGTACGCCGACGCGCTGAAAGCGAAGGCGGATCCCGGCGCGGTCCTGAACGCCGACGTCCGTCCCGCCGAGGGCGGCAGCGCGGCGAACACCGCCTGCGCGCTTGCGCGGCTCGGGATTCCCGTGCTCTTTTGCGGGACCTGCGGAAACGACGCCTACGGACAAATGCTGAAAAGCGGACTGGAACGTGAAGGCGTCGACACCTCGCTTTTGCGCATGGACGCGGACAAGCCCACGCAGCTTGTTCTTTTGGTGCTGAATGAGCAGAACGACCGTACCGCGTTCGCCTGCCCCGCGCATCTCGGCTCGCAGCACGCGATCCTGCCCACGCAGATCCCGGACGATATCACCGAGCGTATCTCCTGGCTGCACGTCAACGGCATGCTGCTTCGCGAAGATCCCGCCGCGTCGACGCAGCTTGCCCTGATGCAGCGCTGCAGGACGGCGGGCGTACCCGTGTCGTTCGACATTAACGTGCGCGTCGAAGCGCTGCAAAACCCCGCGTTTTTCCGGAACGTGCAGCTTGCCATGGAGCGCGCGGACTATATTCTGGGCTCCGCAATCGACGAGATCCCGATGCTCGCGAACGAACGCGACGCGGAGCTTTCCGCAAGGAAGCTCGCCGAAAACGGCGCCGCGGTGATCGCAAGAAGCGGCGCGCAGGGCGCGGACCTCTACCGCGGGGATTCCCGCCTGCATTTCCCCGCCTTCCCGGTGACCGTCGCCGATACCGTCGGCGCGGGCGATACGTTTGACGGCGCGTTCATCGCCGCGATCCTGTCCGGAAAGAGCGACGCGGACGCTTTGCGCGAGGCGAACGCCGCCGCAGCGATCTGCGTCTCCAGGCCGAGCGGGCGCGGTTCCCCGACCCGTGAAGCGCTCGACGCATTTTTGACGGAACGCTGCTGATATTTCATTTGACGACACAGTTCTACGCACCGGAGACGGTGCGTTTTTTCCGATCCGGAGCCCTTTTTATACATCGAATTGTAAATTCTTTCCCCGGTCCGTTGACATTGCGCGCATAGTGTGTTAATAGTATTAGTACAGTCAATACAGAAAGGAGAAGGTCATGTTCACCATTGACAAACTGTCCCGCACGCCGATCTACGAACAGCTGATCGCGCAGTTCGAGTACGGGATCCTGTCCGGTGAGATCGCCCCGGACGGCAAGCTGCCGTCGGTGCGCGAGCTTTCGCAGGAACTTTCCGTCAATCCGAACACGCTGCAGCGCGCGTACGCCGAGATCGAGCGGCGCGGGCTGTGCTATTCCGTGCCCGGCAGCGGACGGTACCTCACGAAGGACGCGCTTCTGCATCTCAAATCCGATGCGGAACAAAAGATCAACGCGTTTGCGGATCTGACGACGGCGCTTTTTAAGCTCGGCGTCACAAAGGACGCGCTTTTGAACGTCGTTGCGTCCGTCTATGCATCTCAGGAAAGAAAGGAGACCGAATCATGATCACGGCGTCATCCGTTACCAAACGATTTGAAGATACCATTGCTTTGAACAAGCTGAACTGCTCGATCCCGGAGGGCTGCGTATACGGTCTGGTCGGCTCGAACGGCTCGGGCAAATCTACGCTTCTCCGGCTGATCTCCGGCATCTACCGTCCCGAGGAGGGCGCGGTCACGATCGACGGACAGGAGGTTTTCGACAATCCGGACGTCAAGAAGCGCATCGTTTTCGTACCCGACGAGCTGTACTTTCTGCCGCACGCGAACCTGTGCCGCATGGAAAAGCTGTACGCGTCCGTCTATGAGCGGTTCTCGCACGAGCGGTTTGAAGCGCTTCTCCGGGAGTTTTCGCTGAATCCCAACAAGATGCTGACCACATTCTCGAAGGGCATGCGCAGGCAGGCGGCGACGATCCTTGCGCTGTCCTGCAATGCGGACTTCATCCTCTTTGACGAGACCTTCGACGGGCTCGATCCGGTCATGCGCAATCTGGTCAAGAACCTGCTGTACGCGGAGGTCATGGAGCGCAGCGCGACCGCGGTCGTCACAAGCCACAGTCTTCGCGAGCTCGAGGACACCTGCGATCAGCTGGCGCTTCTGCACAAGGGCGGCATCATCTTCGAAAGCGACGTCGATCATCTCAAGACTTCGCTCTTCAAGGTGCAGATCGCGTTTGCCGACGAGTACGGTCCGGAACGCTTCGACGGCATCGACATTCTGAACTATCTGAAACGCGGCAGCGTCGCCACGATGATCGTGCGCGGCGACCGCGACGAGACCGAGGCTAAGCTCAAAGCCATGGAGCCGGTGCTCTTCGAAGTCCTTCCCCTCTCCTTGGAAGAGGTGTTCGTCTACGAAATGGGACAGCGCGGCTACGAGTTTTCCGAAGTGCTGAAGCAGGAGGTGAAATAAGATGAAACGACCTTTGATCCATCGCGGATTCTTCCGTGAAATGTTCCGGCAGCTCCGCGCAAAAGGACTTGTCGCGACGCTGCTGCTTGCGGGGCTCAATCTGATCTTCTTCTCCGCCTTCATCACGCGCGACCCGGTCGATTGGAGCATTTCGCATTACGACGCGCGTCTCATGGCGCTGCCGATGCTGCTTGTGCTCTATGTCATGGTCCCGATCATGGTGTTCGGCGCGTACCGCTGGCTGAACAAGCGCTTTGAAAGCGACTTTTACCACGCGATCCCGCTGACCCGCACACAGATCTACGCCACGACGTCCGCGGCGATCCTCTGCTGGCTTCTCATCGCGCTCGGTTCGTTTGCCGTCGTGCAAACGATCCTCTATACCGTGTTCGGACTGCCGTTCAACTATCTGCTGTACCTCTGCGTGTTCCTGAACATGCTGTTTGCGGCGGTCGAGATCGTTGCGGCGTTTTCGATCGGCGCGGCGCTGACCGGGCGGCGGTTTGCGGGCTTCTTCCAGTCGCTGACCGTGCTGTTTCTGCCGCGGATGCTGCTTACCTTCTTCTGGATCCTCGTTGAGATCGACGCGGGCTTTACCGTGCCGTTTTCCCGGCTTCCGTTCTTCCTGAACCCGGAGTTCAACATCGCCGCGACGCCGATCCATTCGCTGATCTGGGGCATCAACTACGCGAACGTCCCCGCAATGCTCTACTCGCTCGTGTACGGCGCAGGGCTTCTTGCGCTCGGCTGCGTCGCGTTCAACAGGCGCAAGTCCGAGCTTGCCGAGATCCCCTACGCAAGCAGGGTCCTGCAAACAGTCACGCGCGTGGTGTTCGGCATGCCGCAGCTTCTTGCAATCACCGTTATCATGCACGTCTATCTGCGGTTCGGCGAGGATCTTGAATTTATGCCGATCTACGCGTTCGTGCCGCTTTGCGTCACGTCGGTCGTATTCTCCTTCCTCTTCTACTGCCTCTATGAGCTGATCTCGTCGAGAAAGATGAAAAAGGTCGTAAAAGCCATGCCCGCGTTCGGATTCTGCATTCTGCTTGCGCTGTTCTTCATCTTTGTACCGAACTGGGTCTCGAAGCTGCACACCCAGAAGGTCGTCAGCGCGGAGGACGTCCGGTATTACGAGATCAGCAACGAATCGACGCTGATCATGCCGAACAAAATTCTCGGCAGCGATACCTATCCGGATTATCTCTTAAAGCATTACCGGTTCACCGACGAAGCGGGCAAAAAGCTCGTTGCGAACGCGTCGAAGGATTCCGCCGCATATGATGAGGATTACTTCTTCGACGGTCTTTCGTCGGACATCGCGATCGTGAAAGACGGCGGGCTGTTCAAAAAGACGGTCGCTTTGAGAGACAAGAGTTATTTCGTGCGTCAGGGAACGCAGCTCATGCGCGCGTGCCTCAACGAGAAGGCGTTTGCCGACATGCTGTACGCGTACCCGAAGGGACATATCACCTATTACGCAAAGGGTCTGACGCCTGCGGAAGCGCGCGAGGTCGGGCGGCTGTTCCGCGCGGATTTTGAAAAGCTGACGAACGAGCAGCGAAAATCGCTGATCGCATCAAACAATTCGCTGTTCAATGCCGAAAAGTACGCCGGAGCGCTCAACCTCGGGATCGCTCTTTACGGCTCTTACGGCGCCGAAAACTACACGATGCAGTACCGCATCAATGAGCTGACGCCGAACGCGGCGAAGGCGATGCTGGGCTATCTGAACGCGCGGAACGCGAAGGAAGTGCAGAAGCAGATCAAGGCGCTTGTCACCTGGATGGAGCATCCGAACGAAGAGCTCGATTTCTATAATTTCTCGATCGGAAGTCTTTCGCAGAACATCTACGGCGATCTGTGGTACGACAAAGAGCCCCAGCCCGTGACCCCGCGTGACGCGCATCCGCAGGAATATGCGATCCTGAAAGCGCTGAGCAATGCGCCGCTTTCGGACGATCCGGACCGGGCGGTCACGTTCGAGTTCTCTACCTACAACTACAGCAGCTTCTCCGCATCGTATGATTTCATACGCGCCGGTTTCGCGGTCGACGACGAGACCCGCGCGCTGATCGAACAATGGATCAGCGAGAAGCTGTCCGATTCCGACTTCGTCACATCGTTCTACGATCTTTGATCCGACGGCAAAAGAGCTTCCGCACTTAATGCGGAAGCTCTTTTTTCGTTTCCCTATTCTTCGGATATTCTGCGTTTGCCGATGGCGGCGAGGAACACAAGGTACGCGCCGGCAAGAACGAGGATCCCGGCGACGATGTAATAGTAGGTCGAGGAGACCTTCGGCGCCGGATCGATGAGCTCGGATACGTCCGTCAGTCCCATATAACGGTCCTCGAATACGGCTTCATAGCGTCCGTCGACCGGATAGACGTAGACGTAGCGCCGTATCGTGGACTGCTTTGTGCGCTCGTCGTTCTCCTCCGGCACCTCGCTCTGCGCCGCGGCTTCCGCGCGCATCCGGTCGTACTGGTAGGAATAGAAATCCTCGTCGCCGACTGCGTTTGCAAAGACGATCTCGCCGTACTTCGGGTCGATATAGCGATAGTAGATCGTGTACGGCTCATCCTCGTCGTTCTGCCCCTCGCGCGCGTCGAACGCTTCCAGCGTCAGCTCGCCGAGCGACGTCAGCCCCGGGACCACCGCGGGACGCAGCGTTGCGCGGACGCCGATATAGACCAGCACGACCGCCGCCGCAAAGCACAAGATTGAAAGGATGATATAGAAGGTTTTCCGTTTCATCTGCCTGTTCCTCCATGCGGATCTCGCCGCATAATCCGTTTCTGTTTACGATTTCAGCGTGACCACCGTGACGCCCGCGTCGCCTTCGCCGTACGCGCCGATGCGGAAGCTCTTCACGCGCGGATGCGTTTTAAGGTAATTCTGTACGCCCGCGCGCAACGCGCCGGTGCCCTTGCCGTGGATGATGTTGAACTCCGTCCGCCCCGTGCGGATGCAGTCGTCGATGAACGCGTCGATCTCCAGGATCGCGTCGTCCACCAGGAATCCTCTGAGATCGAGCTCGTACTTGACCGTCTTGATGTCGGTCATGATCTCTCTGGGACGCGTTGCGACGCGCTGCGGTTCCTGCTTCTGCGCAATGATGCGCAGGTCGGAGAGCGGTACAAAGACCTTGATCGGTCCCGCCTGCACCTGCACCTGCCCTTTTGCGTCCTGCGGCTTCAGAACCGTCGCCTTGTTATTGAGACTGACCACATGCACGGTCTGTCCGCGGATGACCGAGGTCGGGATCTCGCCCTCCGCCGTGCCCGGTTCCGGATTGTCCGAAAGCCTGTTCCCGGATTCGCGCAGCTTATCGCGCGAGGACTGGATCGCGCGTTCGAGCGTTCTCGTGTCGATGTTCTTGACCTGCCGGAGCTCGGAAATCAGCGCGTCCATTTCGTGCTTGGTGGCGGCGACGACGGATCGCGCCTCCTCCCTTGCCTTTTCGCGGATCGCGGCGCGGTCCTCCTTGAGCTTCTTCCGCTCGGCTTCGAGCGCGACGCGTTCGGCTCTCGCCTTTTCGAGCTCCTCGGTGAGCTCGTTTGCCTGCTGCTCGGCAAGCTTGCGCTGCTGCTCCGCGCCGGAAAGCACGTCCTCGAACGCGACGTCCTCGCGTTTCAGATACTCCCGCGCCTGGTCGATGATCGATTCGTCGAGCCCGAGCCGCTTGCTGATCTCGAATGCGTTGGACTTGCCGGGGATGCCGATATAGAGCTTGTAGGTCGGGCAGAGCTTGTCGACGTCAAACTCCATCGACGCGTTCTGCATGCCCTCGTGCGTCAGCGCGAACGCCTTGATCTCGGAATAATGTGTGGTGGCGAACGTCGTTGCGCCCGCTTCCTGCAGGTGCTTCAGAATCGCCTGCGCCAGCGCCGCGCCCTCGTTCGGGTCGGTGCCCGCGCCGAGCTCGTCCAAAAGCACGAGCGTGTCGCTGCCGGCTTCCTTGAGGATGCCGACAAGGTTCGTCATATGCGCCGAGAACGTGGACAGCGACTGTTCGATCGACTGCTCGTCGCCGATGTCCGCGAATACCTCGCGGAACACCGCGATCTCGCTCGATTCGTCGGCGGGGATGAACATGCCGGCGCTTGCCATCAGCGTGAACAGTCCGACGGTTTTCAGCGTGACCGTTTTGCCGCCGGTGTTCGGACCGGTGACGATCAGCGTGTCGTAACCGTCGCCGATCCACACGGAGATCGGCACGACGGTGTTTTTGTCGATCAGCGGATGCCGTCCGTTCTTGATGCGGATCAGGCTCCTGTCGTTCAGCTTCGGGCAGTACGCGCGCATGTCGCGGGCAAGGATCGCCCGGGCGAAGATGCAGTCCAGATTGCCCAGAAGCATCAGGCTCTGATAGAGCTCGTCCGCGTACGGCGCGATCAGCGCTGTCAGTCCCGCAAGGATGCGCTCGATCTCGCGCTTCTCCTCCGCCTGAAGCTGCTTATAGACGTTCCCGAGCTCGACGACCGCGGCGGGCTCGATGAACACCGTCTGCCCGCTGCCGCTCTGATCGTGCACCAGACCGCCGATCTGCGCGCGGTGCTCCGCCTTCACCGGGATCGCGTAGCGTCCGTTGCGGACCGTCACGATCGGTTCCTGCAGATACTTCTGGTACTGCGGGCTTTTGATGATGCTGTTGAGCTTGTCCTTGACGCGTTCCGCCGTGATGCGCATCTGCCGGCGGATCCGGTTCAGCTCCGGCGAGGCGTTGTCGAAGATCTCGTCCTCCGAAAGGATGCAGCGCGCGATCTCGCTTTCGATCTCGCTGTGCGAGGAGAGCGGGTTTGCAAGCCGGTGCAGCTCGATCTCTTCTTCGCCCGCAAGCAGACGTTCGCGCGCTCTGCGGCTTGCTTTGAGGCACTGCGCAAGGTTCAATAGCTCCGCCGGCGAAAGCGCGTAGGACGCCTTCACGCGGCTCAGGGTCGATCTTGCGTCCGGGAACGTGTCGATCGGAGATCCGCCGATCCTGCGGCAGATCCCGTCCGCCTCCCACGTCTGCCGAAGCAGCATTTCCGCGCGTTCGAGATCGTCGGTCGGGACGAGCTGCGCAACGAATTCGCGCCCGATGTCGGACGCCGTATGGGCCGCACATTGGGCGCGGATCTTATCAAATTCTAAACTTTTTAATGCTCTTTCGTTCATTTCCGCATTTGATTCATATCACCGACGATCACGGTGATGTCCTGTCTGACGCCGTTGCGCTCAATGGTCAGAACGATCGAATCGCCGACGTTCTTTTTCCGGATCGCTTCCACAAACTCATCCTGCGTCATTTCCTTGCCGTCGAGCGCGACAAGACGGTCACCGACTTTCACGCCCGCCGCTTCCGCGGGACCGCCTTCGGTGATCCCGTAGATATAGACGCCGGCGACCGGAACGGTTTCGGTCGGTTCCAGATAGCTCACGATCGTGACGCCGATGCCCGGACGCACGGTCGAGCCGTTCTGAATGATCGACTGCGCGATCTCAATCACGTTGTTGATCGGCAGCGCAAAGCCGATGCCCTCGGAGGAAATGTTCTGACCGTTTTCGTCGATGCCCGCAGAGGTATACTTCGCGCTCGTGACGCCGATGACTTCGCCGCGCATGTTGATGAGCGGACCGCCGCTGTTGCCGGGATTGACCGCCGCGTCGGTCTGCAGATATTCGTTCACGAAGCCCTCGATATTGATATCGCGCGAGAGCGCGGAAACGATGCCGAACGTGACCGAGCCGGAAAGCTCGTCCGCGCTGATCGGGTCACCGATTGCAAGCACGAACTCGCCGACGCGCGCCTTCTTGGAATCGCCGATCGGAAGCGCTTTCAGGTCCTCCGCTTCAACGTACAGGACCGCGACGTCCGTCTGCACGTCGCCGCCGATCAGGATCGCATCAAGCGTTCTGCCGTCCGCAAGCGAGACCTTGAGCTTTTCGGCGCCTTCAACGACATGATGGTTCGTGATGATGTAGCCGTTTTCGGTATAGATGAAGCCCGAGCCGCTGCCCGCAAGAACGGGTTCCGCCTTGCCCGCTTTTTTCTGATAATTCAGGATACCGACGACGCCGGGCGTGACCGCGTCGACAACGTCCGGAATGCTCGTGAGCGAGGTGGGATCAAACGGCATGGCGAGGTGTTCTTCGATTTCCGGATCGGGATGAAACACCGGTTCAGGCGTTTCTTCCGGCACGGGTGTTGCCGGGGTTTCCGCAGGCGCTTCCGTCGCGGGGACTTCCGCCGCGGGCTGCTGCTCTGCAGGGCTCTGCGTTGCAGGCTGCTCCGCCGCAGGCTGCGTTTCCCCGCACACGGGACAGCCGCGCGCGATAAGATCCGTCAGCCGGTCCCAGCCGCGCATGTCGTCCGTGAACGCAAAGAATGCGCCGGCGCCGAGCAGCAGCGCAATCAGAATAACAAGGATCAGCGTAAAGACGTTGCCGCCGCGGCGCGCGCGCCGCAGAGACGTCGTATTCTGGTAATCCGCCGGATACGGATAGAACTTATGAGACATTGCGTTTACCTCCGTCAGTTACTCGTTTCGAAGCGCTTGCGCGCTCCAGTGTAAAGGTGAATTGCGTGCCGCGGTTTCTTGCGCTGCGCACGGTGATGGATTGTCCGTGGCTTTCAATGATGCGCTTGACGATCGAAAGCCCGAGACCGGAGCCCATCTGCGGCGCGGGCGTGTGCGCCTTTTCGACCTTGTAGAAGCGGTCGAAGACGTGCGGCACGTCCTCCTGCGGAATGCCGATGCCGGTATCGCGCACGGTGACATAGACCGTTTTGCGCATCGAATATGTTGAGACGAACAGCGAACGTCCTTTCGGCGAATACTTGATCGCGTTGTCGATCAGGTTTCTCAGGACCTGTCCGATCTGCGTCGGATCCGCGTAAACGGTGCACTGCTCCTGCGCAAAGCGCACCTCCATCTCCATTTCGTTTTCAAGCAGCCGCGCCTCGAACGTCAGAAGCGTTCTGCGGATCAGCTCGTTGATATCGAAGACCTCGAAATTCAGCTGGATCGTGCCGGACTCGATGCGGGCAAGATCCAGTAGGTCGTTGACCAGCGTGACCATGCGGCGCGTTTCATTCAGAACGATCTCGATGTATTCCGGATAGTTTTCCGGCGGGATCGTGCCGTCCTGCATCGCTTCCAAAAAGCCTTTCATCGACGTCAGCGGCGATCTGAGTTCGTGGCTGACGTTCGCTACAAAACTCCGGCGCGTGTCCTCAAGCCCGCGGAGCTGCTCCGCCATCTCGTTGAGGCTTTTGCCGAGCTGCGCCGCCTCGTCCTTTCCTTCGACCGGAATGCGCGTCGAAAAATCCCCGCGCGAATAGCACAGCACCGCATGGTTCATTTCGATGAACGGATTGATGACGCGATAGGCGGTATAGTAGGAGACGACGCCGGTACCGATCAGCGCGAACGCCGCTATGAGAACCGTCCAGAGGATCATGTTTCCGAGCGAAGCGCGCAGAGGCGTCATGTCCCCGCATACGAGAAGAAGCCCGCTGCCGATATCGTTTCCCACGGTGCAGTATGCGGTCAGCACCGGAAACTCTTTCCGCTGAAAATAGCCGCGCGTCGTGCCGCCGACCGGATCGGCGATGCTCTGAATGCTGCTGTACTGCGTATCCGCAAGCGGCATCGCCGCGTACGCGTCCCAGCGTTTGTCGCCGTAATACGCGGTCACGTCGTCATGCGCGCCGATGCGTTCGATGAGAACGCCGTTGTCGGCGGCAAGATATTTCAGATGCGCTTCCGTGTCGGCTGCTCCGGATGCGATGACGCTGCGGGCGTTTTGCGCGTAGCGGTTCAACTGTGTTCCGTACTCCCCGATCCTTCCCGCATAAACGATCACTGCCAGCACAATGCCGATCAGCAGTTCTGCGACCGCGACGGTCATGCACTGCATGAACATCATCCGGGAAAAGATGCTGCGGAACCGATTCTTACGCATGAAGCACCTTAACTCTTGACGTCGAACTTATACCCTACGCCCCAGACCGTGCGCAGCTGCCAACTTTCACGCTCGCCGAGCTTTTCGCGGATGCGCTTGACATGGACGTCGACCGTGCGGGAATCGCCGAAAAAGTCGAATCCCCATACCTGCTCCAGAAGCTGTTCGCGCGTGAACACGCGGCCGCTGTGGGACGCGAGGAAATACAGCAGCTCGATCTCCTTGGGCGGCATTTCAAGCGTTTCGCCGTCCAGCGTGACCGAGTAGTTTTCAAGGGAGATGGTCAGATCCGGAAGAACGATCGTCCGCTCGCTCTCCGCCGCCGGTGCAAACCGCCGGAGCACCGCCTTGATGCGCGCGACGAGCTCGTTGGAATCGAAGGGCTTTGCGATATAATCGTCCGCGCCGAGCTCCAGACCGCGTACGCGTTCGCCCGTATCGCCCTTTGCCGTCAGCATGATGACCGGCGTGGTGCTTTCCTGGCGAATGTCGTGCAGGATCGTCCAGCCGTCCTTCCCGGGCAGCATGACGTCGAGAACGACAAGTGTCGGCTTGGTGTTGCGGAACGCCTGCATCGCCTCATACCCGGTGGTGCAGGTCGCGACCGAAAAGCCCGCCTTCTTAAGATATAGCTCGATGATCGCCAGAATGTTTCTGTCGTCGTCGATGACCAGAATCGTATTGTTGTCCATGAGTACCTCCGTCAATCTTTCACTGTTACCGAAATGCCGTTTTCCATGAGCAACTCCGCCGCCGTGCCGAAGCCCTCGCGCAGCGTGCCCGAAAACGACCCGTCATAGATCAGCCCGCACCCGCAGGAGGGGCTTCTGGCTTTCAGGATCGCGCGATCGCATCCGTAAAGCCTTGCCATGCGGAGCGCTTCTTCCGCGCCCAAACGGTACGCTTCCGTCACGTCTCCGCCGTCTTTTGTGACAACATGCATGCCGTCCGCCATGCGTTCCGCCGGGACGCGCGGACACGGAAGTCCGCCCATCATTTCCGGGCATATGGGGATTGCTTCCCCGCGTTTCACAAGCGCGACGATCTCCGCATCAGGAACGGTTTTACCGTCATACCTGCATCGGTATCCGGCAAGGCAAGCGCTGACGACAATCATGACATGTTACCTTTCTATAGATAGATTCATATTAACACAACATTCAAAAATTGTCCATACTTTGCCGGCAAAAAGAGACAAAAAAGGGACCGGCAGACGGAACCGGGTCCCAAATCCTTCCATTTTTGTCAGCGGTTCTCCCGCTTTTTGCGTTCGATCAATGCGGCATAGCGATCCAGGACCTGCTTTGCGACGCCGTTCCACGGGATCGGGATCGTTTCCCTTGCCCGCTCCCCGACCTGCTTTGCAGTCAAAAGCGCGCGCGCCATGCACTTTGCGATATCCTCGGGCGTGTTCTCGCAGAGAAAGCCGTTCACGCCGTCGGTCACGCCGTCCGCCGCGCAAGACCCGCGGATCAGAAGGCTCGGTGTACCGGACGCCGCCGCTTCGCGCACGACCATCGGCGCGTTGTCGTACAGTGACGGAAACACGAACAGATCCGCCCGCGCGTAAAGCCCTTTCAGGATCTCGCGGTCGGCGATGTGTCCCGTAAAGACGGTCTGTTCGGCAAGACCCAGCTCCTCCGAAAGCGTCTGCATCTGCTTTGCGTCCGGTCCCTGTCCCGCAAAGACGATGCGAAAGTCCGCACCGGTCTGTTTGTACAGCGCCGCCGCTTTCAGAATGCTGTCGGTGTTCTTCTTGAAATTCTGTTGCCCGACAAACAGGAACACGTTTCCTCTGCCGAGATCATAGCGCAGCTCGGCCTTCTTTGCGTCCTCGCGCGTCGGATACCAAAGGTTCGTGCCGTTCGGCATCACGACGATCTCGCCCCGAAAACCGTAGCCGCGCAAGACCTCCGCCGTGGCGTCGTTGACCGTCCAGACCTCGTCGCACTTCTCGAAGAACTGTACGACGCGCTGTACGACCGCGTCCGCGATCACTTCACTGTGGGTCTTGCTGAGGATGTCGTCATAATACTTTGAATGCAGCGTCGCGACCAGCGGGATCCTCCGCACCCTTGCGATGCGCAGCGATTCGATCGCCGAAACGAACGGCGTATGCGCATGCACGACGTCGAACGGAATGCGGTTCAGATCGTACAGAAATGCCAGATCGAACGCGGGCAGACCGACGCTGTATGCCTCGTTCGGGATCGGCAGACTTGCGTATTTCATCACGGGGAAGGTCTCCGGCGCCGCGTTCTCGTACTGTCTGCCGGCGTTTTTCGGCGCGATGTAATAGCAGGTGTGACCGAGCGCGGAAAGCTCCTCGCAGTAGGAACGCACGACCATACCGACGCCGTCGATGTGCGGCGGGTAGCTTTCGCTGAATTCACCGATGATCATGTCGCTGTCCTTTCTTAATTTTTTCTGAATTATAACACAAGCGGAACCGTATTACAACCGGTTCCGCATTGTTTCACAGAAATTCCCAAATCTCGACACGCGTCAGTTTCGGACGACCTGGAACAGATAGAACTTGAGATAATCCGTCTCCGGCACGTTCCAGAGGATCGGATGGTCCGGCGCCTGCTGCCGCTGCTCTATCTGCCGGAGCTGTACGCCCGCGTCAAAGGCCGCGCGCACGAGCATCTTCTCGAACAGCTCGGTCGGCATGAAATGGCTGCACGACGCCGTCGCAAAATACCCGCCGGGCGGCAGGAGCTTCAGCGCCGCGGAGTTGATCTCGCGGTAGCCGCGCTCGGCGCTGTTTACCGTTTTACGCGATTTGGTGAACGCCGGAGGGTCGAGAATGATCAGGTCGTACGGCTTTTTGCCCTCCGAAAGCAGCTGTGTGAGCAGGTCGAACACGTCCGCGGTGACGAATTTCATGCGGTCTGACAGCCCGTTGCGCTCGGCGTTCGCCTTTGCCATCGCGATCGCCGTTTCGGAGATATCGACCGCCGTGACCTCCGCCGCGCCGCCCATCGCCGCGTTCAGCGCAAAGGAGCCGGTGTGTGTGAAGCAGTCGAGCACTCTGCGGTCTTTTGCGATCCTTCTTACGGCAAGGCGGTTGTATTTCTGATCGAGGAAGAATCCGGTCTTCTGTCCGTTTTCCACGTCGACGAGGTATTCGATCCCGTTTTCGACGATCGCGGTGACCGCGCTCTCCGGCGTCGGAAGCCCATCGATCGAAAACCAGCCCTTCCCCTGCTCCATGCCCTCAAGCGAGCGGATCGCGACGTCGTTGCGCTCATATACGCCTCTGATCCCTGCGCCGTCGGCGTTGAGCACCGCAACGATCAGCGGAAACAGGATATGCTTGATGCGTTCGATCCCGATCGACAGCGTCTGCGTGACGAGGATATCGCCGAACCGGTCGACGGTGAGCCCCGGGAACGCGTCCGCTTCGCCGAAGATCACGCGACAGCAGGAAACTTCGTCGCCCATGACCGCTTTGCGGTAGTCCCATGCGTATTGGATGCGGCGGCGCCAGAAGCTTTCGTCGAACCGGTCGTTGGCGTTTCTGGAAACGAGCCGGATACGGATCTTGGAGCGCAGGCTCAGAAAGCCCGTCCCCAGATACTTGCCCTTTTCGGAGACCGCGTCGACGAGCGCGCCGTTTTCCGGATCGCCTTCGATCGACAGTACCTCGGCTTCATAGATCCACGGATGTCCGCCTTCGACCCAGCGCGTGCCCTTTGCCGTGATCGTGCATTTCGGAAACGCCCGTTGTGTTTTCATGCCTCTGCCCGCCTTTGTCTATTATTTTGTTAGTATACCACATCCGCACGCGTTTCTCAATCCGTTTTTTGCGGAAGTCCGTCAAAAAAAGGATCCCCTCCCGTTTGCGGGCGGAGATCCTTTCGGGGTTGCCGTACGCGCGATCGATGCGCGCCGGTCTTCCGTATGGGAGTTTACTTGAATGCGATCATCGTATTCGCGATCGTCATCGTGGTCATGAGAAGCGCGTTCAGCACGGCGGGCAGCCAGATGCTGCCGGTCTTCTTGTAGAGGTTGCGCGAGATGATCGCCGCTATCGACAGCGTCGGGATCATCGCAACGAGAACGATGCCCGAAAGCGCCGAGCCGGGATGCGCCGCAACGCCGGTCGTGAACAGCGTGCCGTACTGATGTATGAGCCACAGGAGTCCGCCGCCCGCATTCAGCGCGATCGCAAGGAGATATCCCTTGACGCCCTGCATCTTCTCGGTGTTCGTGTTGATCGTGATCGCCGCCGTGGAAACGACGTAGTACGCAAGGAACGTCGGGAAATACTTCAGGATCGT
>JAEEGI010006312.1_pt1 | contig 26805 bp, 23 predicted proteins | sample 8958751 | NCBI WGS metagenome assembly JAEEGI01 (sample SAMN16246545, study PRJNA631951) | gut metagenome | biome: gut microbiome; feature: rumen; material: KS-attached | host: Bos | place: Iran: Karaj | collected 2018-10 | reverse complement strand
GGATGTTGCGGATGTTCTCGCTGTTGTCCCACTCGTCGCCATGGCTGGCGGTGGTGGTGTAGGTCTCGTACATCTGACGGCGCAGGTCGCGGCTGTCGGCATAGGTCAGCACGGCCAGGCGGGTCGATGCGGTAGCGGTGAATGCCCACTGGCCCTTCTTGCCCTTATCGGCAGCGAGCTTGGCGGCATTGTCGATGATACCCTGGGGCAGGCCCTTGAGCTGCTCTTCGTTGTCAACAAAGAAGACGCAGTTGTCCATGTCGTGCATCACGTTGTTACCGAACTTGAGCTTGAATTCACCCAGCTTGCGGTTGATCTCCTTGAGGGTGTCCTTCTGGGCAGCGGTCAACAGGGCGCCGTTGCGCACAAACTCCTTGTAGTATTTCTCGGTGAGGCGCTTCTGGATGGGATCCATGCCCAGCTTGTCGGCGTTGTCATAGACGGCCTTTACCTTGATGAAGAGGCTGTCGTTCATGTACATGCCGTCACTTTGAGCGGTGAGCTTGGGAAGGAGTACCTCTGAGAGCTTCTGCATCTCGGGGGTGTTGTCGCTGCTGCTCAGCGCATTGAATACTCTCGATACCTTGTCCAGGATGCGGCCGCTGTTGTCCAGTGCCAGGATGGTGTTCTCGAAGTTGGGCTCGGCCGTGTTCTTGATGATGGAATCAATCTCGGCGTTCTGCTGCTCGATACCGGCATCAACGGCAGGCTCGTAGTCAGCATAGGTAATCTTGTCAAACGGCGGAATGCCGTATTCGTTCTCATACTCCGACATAAACGGATTGTTCTCGGTTGATTTTTTCTCGCTGCAGCTCACGAGCACGAGGGCTGCAAGTGCAAGAACGGTGAATAAAACTTTCTTCATCTCTTTTTGTAATTTAAATGGATAAAATGTTGAATTAATTGTCGATATCAAATTCTACCAGCAGCGGATAATGGTCACTGCTGCCACCATTCAAGCGATGGGCGTTGAGCGCAGTGAGGTCACCGCGGTAGAGGACGTGGTCGATGCGGAACCGCAGTCCGTGGCGGTTGTAGGTGTAGGCATAGCCTCGGCCCACATCGGCCCATGCGTCAATCAGGTCATGCCCCTTGATCACACGGTAGGTGTGGGACGTGGAAACGTCGTTCATGTCGCCACACACGATAAGATTGGCAGGCGAGGCATCGATGGCAGCCCTCACGGCGGCAGCATCGCTGCCACGCAGGGCGAACGAGCGTTTCATGCGCTCGATGGGCGACGGCTTGGCATCGGGGCTGACGCGCACACTCATGTTCTTGCCGAAGCTCAGGTGATAGGACTGCAGCCTGAAGTCCACAATCCTCAGCTGTTTGCCATTGGGCAGCTGCATGTCATAGGCACGTGCCAGATGGCTCGTCTGGTCGCGGTTATAGCCCAGGACCGACCGCGCATTGCGGCATTCTCCCAGGGGGAACGTCGTAAACGGATATTTCGAAATCATGCTCAAGCCCTCGTTGCTCTGGTAGGTGTAAGGGTAGCGGGACTTCAACTCGGCCATGTAGGGCTTGAGTGACGGCACTTCGCTCCAGTCCACACCGCGGCAGCTGCCTTCCTGCAGGAGGACGACATCGGGGTTGGAATCAAGGATGAGCTTCATGGTTTTGGAAGGTGCATTTCCCAGTTGCGGCTCGTTGTAATTAAAAGCGAGCACGTTATAGGTCATCACCTTGAGAATCAAGGTCGTGTCGGCAGGCACCGGAGGACGGTTCTCGCTCGTGTTGAACGGCATGAAGATTTTGACAGTGGGCAACGAGATCAACAACGATAGTGCAATCGCCGCAATCGCCACCCAGCGCCGCCGCAGCACTGCCAGCACCAACAAAACAAACACAAGAATCAGCATGGGCATGAATGCCAGCACCATGAAAGGAGCCGGGAAAAACCGTTGCGGATCGATATCGCCACTATAGGCACAGGCAATCAGCAGCAAGGCTGCCACTGCCGTAATGATCTCGAAGGTCCATTTCTTTTTCTTCTTGCGTCGGTATGTGTTAGAATATGACATATATTATTTAATAATGTGTTTAAGGTTGCTAAATGTGTTTATGGTTGTCGGCGGCGAGACGCCTTAAAGAGTTTATCCTTCTCCTCATCGGTCAAGGCATCATAGCCCGCAGCCTTGATTTTGCCCAGGATGATGTCCAGTTCCTCCTCGCTGACGGTGTCGGCAGGACGGGCACCGCGCGGTGCCTGCTGCCCACCACCCTTAGCGTGGGTGGTGCTGTCAGCACGTTTCCTCTTGAAGTCGGGCAGCTTGAACGAGCGCCCGTTGAACATGCCCACGATGCCGTCGATGGCGGCATTGAGCGGACGCGTGATATCATGGCCGGCCCTGATGCGCAAGGCATAGATGGCTCCCACAATGGCTCCGCCAATGTGAGCGATGCTGCTCCCCAGGTTGCCGCCCTCCATGCTCAGCAGGTCGATAGCCACCGTGACGATAGCGACCCACTTGAGGGAGACCTCACCCAGGAACAGCAAACCGATTTTGTAATTAGGAGTATAGACGGCTGTTGCCACCACAATGGCTATCACCGAGGCCGATGCACCAATCAGGAAGTAATGGCCCATGGCCAAATGAGGCAACAGGTTATAGGCCAACAGGAAGAGCAGGGCTCCGCCCCATCCGCCCAGCAGATACACACCGGTGAGTTGCTTGGGCGAGAAGAATTCCATGAAAATGCGTCCCAGCCAGTAGAGCCACAGCATGTTGAACAGAATGTGCAACATGCCATAGTGGGCAAACATATAAGTCACGAGTGTCCACGGCCGCCTGAGCAGCATTCCCAGGTCGCTGGGCAGTTCCACCCATTGCAGCATCTGGTCGCCAGGCACATTAAACAACAAGGCACCCAGGGCCAGCAGATGCAACAACAAGAAGACGCCGATGTTGATGAAGATGAGCCTCAACAACATCGACCCCTGCAGGTAACTGCGCTTGATGTCATCAATAAAAGCCATTACCGCGCGACAGGGTACCGTTGTGTTTCCAATAGAGAATCAAAATAATGCCCGCCAGCATGCCGCCCAAGTGGGCGAAATGGGCCACGCCGCTCATCGTGTGTGAGACACCAAAGAACAGCTCAATCAGACCGTAGCCAATCACCATCCACTTGGCCTTGATGGGGAACGGGAACGGAATGATGTACATGGACATATTGGGGAACAGCATACCAAAGGCCAACAAAATGCCGAACACGGCACCCGAGGCTCCGATAGTAACCAGTGAATTGTAGAAATCGTTCATCGTGAAGGCCGCATGTCCCTCGTTGATGGCCTTGATGATATCGGCCACCGAACCGGCTGCGGGTCCCGACACACTGCTGGCAAGAATGCTTTGCCACGAGAACTGCCACACCAGCTCCTGGACCAGGGCAGCACCCAGGCCGCAAGAGATATAATAAAAGAGGAATCGCTTGGACCCGAACACCTTCTCGAGCAGGCTACCGAACATCCACAGTGAAAACATGTTGAAGAAAAGGTGGGTGAAACCGCCATGCATGAACATGTAGGTGAACAGCTGCACGGGGTTGAACTGGCTGCCTTTCCAAAAGTGGAGGCCCAACCAGCGGTTCAAATCAATCATCCCCGTCTGCTCAAACACAAATGTGGCCAGCCACATGATGATGTTGATAACCAGCAAATGACGCGTCACGGGCATGATCGATGCCCAAAAAGAGCGATTATTATCTTGCATTGGATAAAGTCATGTTAACGATTAAAACTGCGCACAAAAATATAGAAAATGTCCCTATTTTCAGCGATTTTGGCCCTAAAAATGCCAAAAAACACGTTTTTTCGCTGTTTTGGCGCAATTTTTTTGCCTTTTTTTTTGCAGAAACCGTTGTTATACTTATATTTGCGACAACAAAACAACTATTTATTTTATTCACTTAACTAATTTAATAAAAAACTTTACACTATGAACAAGACTGAATTAGTACAAGCTATCGCCGAGAAGGCCAATCTCACCAAGGTTGATTCCAAAGCTGCTCTCGATGCAACCCTCGATGCAATCACCGGTGCTCTGAAGAATGGTGAAAAGGTTGCTCTTATTGGTTTCGGCACCTTCCAGGTAGTTAAGAAGAATGCTCGTCAGGGCATCAACCCCGCTACCAAGCAGAAAATCAAAATCGCTGCCAAGAAGGTCGTTAAGTTCAAACCCGGTGCTGGTCTGGCCAACAAGGTTAACGCAAAGAAGAAATAAGTTGCTTGTACCACGACAGTCAAGGGCGTGACCCTTGAAAAAAGACTTTAGCCTGCCGCCTCCCGACTGAGGGATGCGGCAGGTGCTTTTTATATGTCACCGCAGCGAAGTTTTTATTTTTTTTAGAATTGTTGACGGCTTTTCAAGGATATTTTATTTAAATTTGTGGGTTAAAACAACAGACAACATTTTTATATCACTAAAAACAGTAAAAGGCTTATGAACAAGATTTTTACCCAATCCCACTGGTTGCGTCGATTGATGCTTGCTACGGCGTGCCTGGCCACGGCAACGGCCCTGCAGGCGGCCAACATCACCGTTGACGGCATCAACTACACAACCAACGCGACCAAGAAGGAGGCGACCATCGCCAAGTACACCATCATCAAGGCGACCGACACGACGCCCGCCGACACCCTCTTCTATAAAGGTGAGATTGTAATTCCCGAGAAAATCACCTACGAGGACGTCGAGTACACCGTGGTTGCCACAGCAGCTAACTCATTCCTTGACTGTAGGGAATTGACCAGTCTGACCCTGCCCTCCACTTGCGTGACTATTGCACGCAACACCTTCAAGGGGTGCTCGGCCCTCAAGACCAGCCCTCTGCCCCCCACGGTGACCAGCGTGGGCTCCGGTGTGTTCAACGGCTGTACCAGCTTGGAAGAAGTCACCATCTGGCCCGGCTGGACCAAGCCCGTGAGCGAGGAATTCTCCAACTGCGACAATCTTAAGCGCCTCATCATCAGCGACGACGGCGCACCCGTTGTGATGAAAGTCAACGCCTTTGGTGCAACAGCCGAAGCCCGTACGGCACTCAAGAGCATCAACTACATCTACATGGGCCGCAACGTTGACGCCAGTGCCTATTCCAACGCCGAACAGCCCTTCCACAACATGAGCGGACTGCAGACTCTGATTATCGGCGGCAACACCACAACGATCCAGAACACGACCTTCCAGGGTTGCACTGCACTGCAGACGGTTACGTTCCAGAACGGCAATGTGACCAGCATCGGCACGAGCGCTTTTGCCAGCTGCACCTCGCTGACGAGCATCGACATTCCTCATGCCATCACCACCATCGAGCAGAGCGTGTTCAACGGCTGCCGCAACCTGAAGAGCGTCACCATGGGCGACAATGTGACCAGCATCGGCATCACCGCGTTCTACAACACGGGGCTGACGTCGATCACCTTCCCGAGCGCGCTGACCTCGATTGGCCAAAGCGCCTTCGAGAATTCCCAACTGAGTGGCAATATCGTGCTGCCCAACGCTTTGACAGCAATCGGCACCCAGGCATTTGCAGGTACCCAATTGACGGGCGTGACTATTCCCGCCAGCGTGACCAGCATCGGCCAAGGCGCCTTCGCCCCCATCCCCACCCTTGCCAACATCACCCTTGCCGAGGACAACGCTGCCTTCAAACTTGATGGCGGCGTGCTGCTCAATGCCGTCGGTACCCGTCTGCTGGTAACAGCCCATGAGGGCGAGATGGCCACCACCTACAGCAATGCCACGGTGACCAGCATCGACAACTACGGTCTGGCCTACGCGCCGTTCACGAGTGTTGACCTGCCCGCACTGACGACCATCGGCAACTACGGCTTTGCCTACAGCGATATCGAGAGTTATACCCTGGCCAATAGAATCACCGTGGGCCAGAACGCGTTTGCCGGCTCGGCACTGCAGTCCATCGTCATCGCCGAGGGCCGCAACGAGATTCCCCAAGGCCTGTGTGCCGGTTGCACCAGCCTGACCAGCGTGTCACTGCCCAGCAGCACGACCAACATGATGCGCAACTGCTTTGAGGGTTGCACCGCACTCGAAACGATGGAAATCCCTGCCAACGTCAACTACATGGAGCCCGGTTCGGTTCCCGCCACCATCAAGGAGCTGCGCGTGCTCAACGTCAACACGCCCGCTCTGGCAGCCGGCGTCTTTAACGAGAGCCAGGGTGATGTCATCTGCAAGGTGGCTCCCGAGTCGGTCGAGGCCTACAAGAGCGCCAACCAGTGGCGTTACCTCAACATCGTGGCCGACGAGACCATCTCGGGCGAAGGCTCGACGCTGGGTTGCCCCACGGGTCTGTACTTCGCCACCACGAGCGGTGACCTGATGTACAAGGACGAGAACGGCGACATCGTGAACACCAACTTCAACGCCGGTCAGCACGCCTTCACGCTGCAGAGCTACAAGAACCGCGTCTATGTCGCTGTAGCAGGCAAGAACTTCACCTATCAGGATCCCAACCAGCCCCTGGGCGACGGTGAGCTGTTCTACGTGAACAACACCAACGGCATCTTCTACCGCGTGACCGTGCTCAACAATGTGGGCTACGCTCCCAGCGAGGACCCGTTCACCATGTTCATCGACAAGAACGAGAACAAGATCTACATCAGCGACCGCAACGTGGGTATCCACGAGCTGAATGCCGACACCACCGGCCTGTATGGTTCACAGCCCTTCCTGCTGCAGAACCAGTGGCTCCCCTATTACAACGACGAGATCAGCTGGGGCTCCATCACCGGCGGCTTCACCCAGGACAAGCACGGCATCTTCTGGATGAGCAAGAAGTTCAACGGCCTGTGCCTGCTGCGCTTCAAGAAGAGTGACATCTATCCCGACGGCGGACAGGGTCATACCAAGCACTACAACGCCCTGTTCAAGGATGCCATCATCAAGACCTTCTTCCTCGACGAGGAGAACGGTTACCTGTACATGCAGGTACAAACTAATCCCAGCGGCTGCGTGCCCGGTATCTACCGCATCGCCCTGAGCAAAATCGAGAATCTCGAGAACGGTGACGACGTGGAGGGCAACGAAAGCCTGCGCATCAGCGACTGCGAACTCATCGACGACTCGCCCATCAAGGTCGAGGGTGCCGAGGATAGCGGCGAGATTGCCAATGTCGCCCAAATCAACAGCGACGGCGAGTACATCTACTGGAGCTACATCGCTCCCGCCAGCGATGCCCAGGCCATCCGCAACAGCGTGCCCCTGGATGTAAACAACCCGTTGCACCACAGCGGTATCAAGTGCCTGCGCGCCAAGCCCAACGAGGACGGCACGATGCCTACAGAGGTGATGTTTGCCATCGAGGGTGTTGAAGCCTACGGCGTGTGCGGTGATATCCAGTTCGAACCCGGCTCAGCGCCCATCAAGGGTGACGTGAACGGTGACGATGAGGTGAACATTGCCGACGTCAACGCCATCATCAACGTCATCCTGGGAGGTGACGACGTCTACGGTGGCCGTTCCGACGTGAACGGTGACGGAGAGGTGAACATCGCCGATGTCAACGCCATCATCAGCATCATCCTGAACAGTTGATAAGAAGCATTATCAGCTCATTAATTATCAAAGAGCGCGGGCATTCGTCCGCGCTCTTTATATTGTGTCGCCAGCCTCGATGAGCCGCTGCCGGCGAGTAGATACAAAAAAATGGATTAACCATTCTATCTCAACGACAGTAAAGTTAATCCGAAACTCTTTGATAAATCAAAATAGATTTTTCCCTTTTATGCGCTACAAAGATAGTATCATTTTTTTACATACAAAACTTTTTCGACTTTTTTTTAAAAAAAATCAGGAAAAAGGCATGCTCACGTACTGTGATACCCTCAAAGTGCCCTATTTCACGCGATTCTTGCCGTTATAGATGCGGTCCACAATCAGGGCAATGGCACCGTCACCAGTCACATTGCAAGCTGTGCCAAAGCTGTCCATCGTGATGTACAGGGCAATCATAACGGCCTGTTGCTCGGCAGTAAAGCCAAGAACGGACTGCAGCACACCCAGCGCGGCCATGATAGCGCCGCCGGGCACACCGGGAGCTGCCACCATCATCACGCCCAGCATGAGGATAAAGCCGGTGAAATGGCCGATGTCGATTGAGAGGCCCTGCATAAGCATCAGCGCCACGGCACAGGCCGTAATCTTCATCGCGCTGCCCGACAGGTGGATGGTCGCGCACAAGGGCACGACAAAGCCCGCAATGCCCTCGCTCACGCCATTGAGCTTGGCCTGCTTGAGGGTCACGGGAATCGTTGCTGCCGATGACGAGGTGCCCAATGCCGTGAAATAGGCGGGCAACATATTGTATAATGCCTTGAAGGGATTGCGCTGTGAGATGGCGCCGGCAATGCAGTACTGGAGCACCAGCAGGAAGATGTGCATGGCAAAGATCACACCGATGATGGCCACAAACACATTGATGATGCGCCATGCCTGTCCCGTAAAGGACATATTCAGGAAAATGCCGAAGATGTACAGGGGCAAGATGGGAATCAGGGCCACCTCGATGGTCTTGGCAATGATATCGCGGAATTCATCGAATACCTTTTTCAGGTTGGGCGACTCAAAGAAGGCGATGCCCAGACCCATGACAAAGGCCGAAATGAGCGCACTCATCACGTCGAGCAGCGGCGGTATCTCGATAGTGAAGAACGGCTTCAGCTCCTCGGCTGTAGCTACAGCCTGGGCCGCGTTGCCACGGTCGATGAGCGACGGGAAGATGCCCGTGCTGACGCCATAGCTCAAGTAGCCCGAGAATACCGTGTCGCCATAGGCAATGAGGGCCGTAATCAACAACAGTTTGCCGGCTCCCTTGCCGATGTCGGCAATGGCGGGCGTTACCAATCCCACGATGATGAGCGGAATCAGGAACGAGAGGAAATGGCTGAATACACTGTTGAACGTCACAAAGAGCCTGACTGCCCAGTCAGGGAAAAACAATCCGCACAGCACACCCAGGATGATGGCGATGATAATGCGCGGCAATAGGCCTATTTTGAGCTTTTTCATGTAATGAAAATGGATTATTGGTAAAATTTGCGCAAAGGTAATATTTTTTGCTGTATTTTTGCGTTATTAAACAATGAGTATGACAGAAATCATCAAATATGACGCCTCGATGGCGGCCCGATGGGATGAATTTGCGCGCCTGAGCCGCAACGGCACAATGCTGCACCAGCGCGGCTACATGGACTACCACAGCGACCGTTTCAAGGACTGCTCGCTCATCGCCATGCGCGAGGGCAAGCTGTGCGCCCTGCTGCCTGCCTGTGTAGACGGCGACACGCTGTGGTCACACCGCGGCCTCACCTACGGCGGCTGGCTGGTACCGCTCAAGCACTTCGACGCCACGGTAATGATCGAGGTCATGGATGCAGCCTGCCAGTGGATGGCCTACAAAGGCATCAAGCGGCTGGTTTACAAGCCCGTGCCGCACATCTACCACCGCTACCCGTGCGAGGAGGACCTCTATGCCCTGTTCCGCCACCAGGCCAGGCTCATCGAGACCAATATCTCGACGACCATCGACCTGACGTGCCCGCTGCCCCTGGACCGTGGCAACAAGAGCGGCGCGAACGCGGCACGCAAGGCGGGCATCCAAGTGGGCCCCAGCGACGACTGGCAGGGCTACTGGAACCTGTTGTCGTCGTTGCTCGACGAGCGTTACGGCACCCGTCCGGTGCACACCCTAGACGAGATGCGGCTGCTGCAAGGGCGTTTCCCCAACGACATCAGGCTCTACACCGCCACGCTCCATGGCGAGCTGTTGGCCGGCGTGGTCATGTATCTGTCACAGCCTGTGGCACACTGCCAGTACATCGGCGCATCGCCCCAGGGCAAGGACAGCAAGGCCTTGACGCTGCTGTTCGACTACCTGATTGGCGAGGCCACGAAATCGGGTTACCGCTATTTTGACTTCGGCATCTCCAATGAGGACCACGGCCACTACCTGAACGAGGGCCTCGTGCGCCAAAAGTCCCGACTGGGTGGCCGCGGCATCGTGTACAACACCTTTGAACTCGACCTGTAATCATTATAATTATTAGTGGCGGGCAAGCAGAGCAACATATCACGCATGGCGATGAAGGCGATGGGCCTCTTTGGCGGGGTCCAGGTCGCCGGCATCCTGTGCTCCATTATCCGCACCAAGCTTGTCGCCCTGTGGATAGGCCCCGTCGGCATCGGCCTGTTCGGCCTGTTCAACAATGCCCTGGAGATGATCTCGACAGGCACCAACCTGGGCATCCGTTCCAGCAGTGTGCGCGACATTTCCCAGGCCATGGACCGCAGCGACAAGAGTCTGATTGCGCGCATGGTCACCGTGGTGCGCAAGTGGTCGATGTGGCTGGGACTGGCGGGTGCATTGCTCACTCTCATGCTCGCCCCCTTGCTGAGCCAGGTTACCTTTGGCGACAGTCTGCACATCTGGGGTTTTGTCGCCCTGAGTGTTGCCGTGCTGCTGCAAGCGTTGACCAATGGCGAATATGCTGTCCTGCAGGGCACTGCGCGACTCAAGCGGCTGGCTAGTGTGACCCTGTGGGGAACGGTGGTAGGCCTGGCGGTATCTGTACCGCTGTTCTACCTGCTGCGTGAGCGCAGTATCCTGCCGTCAATCCTGGCCTATGCCCTGGCGCTGGCAGCATTTGCATGGGTATTCCGCAACCGCGACTATGCTCCAGCTCCGGTAAGCCGCCGCGAGACATTCGACATGGGCAAGGGCTTTGTCCGATTGGGCATCTACATGACCCTGGGCAACTTTGCCACCATCCTGGCCAGCTATGCCTTCAATGCCTGGCTCAACGTGAATGCGGGCACCGAGCAAGTCGGCTTCTACCAGGCCGGCTACACCCTCATCAACAAATATACGGGCCTGATACTCACCGCCCTGGGCATGGAGTATTACCCCCGTCTGGCCAAGGTGGCCGACAGTCGCCTGCGGTTGCGTGCCTTTGTGTCACAGGAAATCAACGTCGCCATTGCCGTGATGGCTCCCGTGGTGGCGCTGTTCATCCTGCTGCGCGAGGTGGTGGTGTGGCTGCTGTACACCCCCGACTTCAATGTCGTCCTGACGTTTGTGTCATGGGGCATGATCGGCACCGTGCTGCGCACGCTCTCGTGGTGCCTGGCCTTCACCATCCTGGCCAAGGGCGACGGCAAGACCTACCTGTGGACCGAGGTGGCCAGCGCCGTCATCAACCTGGTGCTCAACATAGTCTTCTACCGCTGGTGGGGACTCACAGGACTGGGTATTGCCTTCCTGGTATCCTATCTGCTCTATACGCTTATCATTGCCGTGGTGTATTTCAAGGTGTATCGCCTGAGCGTGACCCGTGCCAGCCTCTATAACCTGCTGTGGACTCTCGCCGTGGCAGCTGCCGTGATGGCCGCCATGGAGGCAGGGCAAACCGTCGTAGCCGCCATAATCACTGCCATCAGCATCGGCATCGCTGCACGGCAAATCATCGCATTGTGGCGAAGATAGGCGAACACGCCACCGAAAACCGTTAGTCATACCCTTTATATCGGTTAATTTTTAATAATTAGGGCGGAATTTATTAACAAAGATGTGTCCTAATTTGATTTTTATATATACCTTTGCAACGTTAAATGAATATTAACCACGGGGGATCTCAACAGCTTATTGAGATTCTTCTAATTTTTTGAATCTTAAAAATTAAAAAAACACAGTATTTAGCATGGCTATTACTTACATGACACAGGAAGGTTACGACAAGAAGATGGCAGAGCTTTCCCATCTTGAGAATGTCGAACGACCCGAGGTTGTCCGCGCCATTGTTGAGGCTCGTGACAAGGGTGACCTTTCAGAGAACGCAGAATATGATGCCGCCAAGGAACGCCAGGGTATGCTCGAGGCCAAGATTGCTGAGCTGAAGTCCCTTATTGCATCGGCACGCATCATCGACGAGAGCAAAATTTCGACCGACGAGGTGCAACTGCTCACCAAGGTGACCATCCGCAACCTCAAGAACAAGGCCAAGGCCACCTATACCATCGTCACCGAGACCGAGGCCAACCTGCGCGAGGGCAAGATCTCTGTATCCACCCCCATCGCCAAGGGTCTCATGGGCCACAAGGTGGGCGACAAAGTGGAAGTGCAGGCTCCTGCCGGCTTGATGAAGTTTGAAATCCTGAAAATCGAAGTATAAGATTATGGCAACCATTTTCAGCAAAATCGCTGCTGGCGAAATTCCCAGCTACAAAGTGGCCGAGGACGACCGCTACTATGCATTCCTCGACATCAACCCCATGGCCAAGGGCCACACCCTGGTCATTCCCAAGCACGAGGTGAACTACATGTTCGACCTCGACGAGGAAGAGTATGCCGGCCTGTGGGCATTTGCCCGCAAGGTGGCCATGGCGCTGGAGCAGGCCGTTCCCTGCAAGCGCATCGGCATCGGTGTTTTGGGTCTTGAAGTGCCCCACTGCCACATCCACCTCGTGCCTCTGCAGAGCGAGAAGGACATGGCTTTTGGCGGTCCCAAGCTGACCCTGCCGGCCGAGGAGATGCAGGCTATTGCCGCTGCCATCGCAGCCAAGCTCTAAGGTTTACCGACCTATTAAAACCACAAATCAGGCGCTGGTCCGTTTTCATGGGCCAGCGCTTTGATTATTTCACCAATAACAAGTACCTTTGCAGACCGAAAACAATAATTGATAATGAATACGATTTGGATTGTATTGCCCATCTTGACACTGCTCATGTTTGAGCTGGGCCTGAACCTGAAGATTGAGGATTTCAAACTGTTCAAAACACGTCCCAAGCCCGTGCTGGCAGGCTTGATCGGGCAAATCATCATTTTGCCCTTGCTGGCATGGCTCATTGGCAAAGCCTTCGGGCTGGAAGCCATCTTCCTGATTGGCTTTGTGCTCATCGCGTGCTGTCCCGGCGGCAGCTCGTCCAACGTGTTCTCGATGCTGGCCAAGGGCGACGTGGCCCTGTCGGTGTCACTCACGGCATGCAGCAGTATCATCACACTGGTGACCGTGCCCCTGATTATGGAATGGGTGACCAAGGCTGTAGGCAGTGCCGTGATGGTGCATCTGCCTGTGGGTAAACTGGTGATGCAGAACCTCGTGCTCATGTTCCTGCCCATCGCGGTGGGTATTGCCGTGCGCAAGAAATGGGCCAAAGCTGCCGAAAAGATGCACAACATCCTGTCACGCATCGCCTTCCCTGCCCTCATCTTCCTGGCCACCGTATTCTTTATCCAGAACCGTGATGCCATCATCGACAGCTTCGGGCAACTGGGTCTGTCGATCAGTGTGCTCATCCTGCTGGCCATGGGCAGTGGTGCCCTGTTGTGCCGAGGGATGCGCCTCACGGGTCAGGAACGCCGCACCATCATCATCGAGGTGGGTATGCAGAATGCCGCACAGGCCATCGCCATCGCCAGCAGTCCGCTGGTGTTCAACAACGATGTCATCGCTATCCCGGCCATCATCTATGCCTTGATGATGAACGTCATCCTCATCACCTACGTCGCCGTAGTGAAGAACCGGTAAATATTATCTTTTTCGTTAATCGCGGAAGACGATATCGTAGTGGCGGGACTCATCTTCAAACCTGCCGCCGCCATCGGTCTTCAGATGCCATGCCGCCTCGTTGTTCCACAACTCGGGGCGGACTTCGTTTTTACCTTTTTTGATCGAAGTGATGTATTTCCAGAACGGAACGATCAGTTCCTCACGGTACAGCCCCGACCATTCGTTATCGACCACCAGCACCTGTTCAGGCGCCAGCACGGCAACGTTGCAGCTATCAGCCTCATAGTCGGTGCTCACGCTGTCATTTTCAATGATGGTATAGCCCTTGTAGGAGGAGGTCATGATTTCCTTGTACATGGCCACCGTGACCGTGTCGGTCGACTTGTTGTATATCTTGAACTCAACCGATGACATGGGGTCGCACGAAACGAGCGACAACACGACGGCCAAGAGGGCCATCCACAGGGTTATATTGATTCTGTTCATTCTATTAGTTCCGTTTCGGGATTATCCACTCTAATACTACTAACGTCTACCCCACCCGTTTTCTTGCATTGCCCGCTGAGAAAATCGCGGTTACGGCGGCAAGCCGCCGTTCACGGGACATTGACGGACCCGAGTATTACCAAACCCCGTGGCTATGAGGGGAATTTTCGTTAATAAAACTTATTGTTGAGGGGTGGTGGCACGGTGTTTGCGGGATTTTTAGTAAATTTGCAGGTTAATACGCAGATTTTTAGAAAACAGAATGTCACAAGACAAGCAGAATCAGATAGAAGAGCCCGCCTTGGATGCGGTTCAACAGCAGCAACAGCCTGCAGGCAGCGACTTTGGCGGTTATGAGAAGCTCATCACGCTTTCGCCGCGTGAGCACATCCGCCAGCGCCCGGGCATGTACATCGGCAAGCTGGGCGACGGCTCCCAGGATGACGACGGTATCTACGTCCTCATCAAGGAGGTCATCGACAACAGTATCGACGAATTCAACACGGGCTATGCCAAGCCCAACATCGACATCGACGTTGTAGACGGCATGGTCACCATACGTGACTACGGCCGCGGCATCCCCCTGGACCAGGTCAAGGACGCGTCCAGCAAGATGAATACCGGTGCAAAATATGACACGCAGACCTACAAACGCTCGGTGGGTCTGAACGGTGTGGGTATTAAGGCGGTAAACGCCCTGTCCACCGAGTTCTACATCCGCAGCGTGCGCGACGGGCAGTGCTCGTCGGTGCTCTACAGCGAGGGTCTGGTCAAGGAGGAGAGCGGCATCGTCACCGCCAGCGAGGGCGAGGATAACGGCACGCTCGTGCGCTTCAAGCCCGACAACAGCATCTTCAAGAACTACGAGTTCCGCGAGGAAATCATCGAGCAGATGATCAAGAACTACTCTTACCTGAACACGGGCCTGACGCTCACGTTCAACGGCAAGAAGTACCACTCGCGCAACGGTCTGAGCGACCTGGTGAAAGAGAACATGACCAACGACCCGCTGTACCCGCTGATGCACTTCACGGGTGACGACATCGAGGTGGTCATCACCCACGCCGCACAGCTGGGCGAGGAGTTCTACTCGTTTGTCAACGGCCAGCACACGACACAAGGTGGCACGCACCAAAGCGCCTTCCGCGAGGCCCTGTCGAGGACCATCAAGGAGTTCTACGGCAAGAACTTTGAGTACAGCGACATACGCAACGGCATCGTCGCCGCCATCAGCATCAAGGTCGAGGAACCCGTGTTCGAGTCACAGACCAAGATCAAGCTGGGCAGCAGCATCATGTGGAAAGACGGCCCCACCATCTACAAGTACATCAACGACTTCATCAAGAAGGAGCTGGATGACTACCTGCACAAGGCCCCCGAGACTGCCGAGGTGCTGCTGAAGAAAATCCAGGATAACGAACGCGAGCGCAAAGCCATCGCCGGTGTGAGCAAGCAGGTGCGCGAAAACGTCAAGAAAGCCACCCTGCACAACGACAAGCTGCGCGATTGCCGTGTCCACTTCAACGACACACGCGCACCCAAGGACAATGACCGCCGCGACGAGACGAGCATCTTCATTACCGAGGGTCTGAGCGCAAGCGGCTCGATTACCAAAATACGCGACGTGGAGACGCAGGCCGTCTTCTCGCTGCGCGGCAAGCCGTTGAACACCTTCGGCCTCGACCCCAAGAGGGTCATCATCAACCAGGAGTTTGCCATGCTGCAGTCGGCCCTCAACATCGAGGACGGCATCGACGGCCTGCGCTACAACAAGGTCATCATCGCTACCGATGCCGATGTCGACGGCATGCACATCCGCCTGCTGCTGCTGACCTACTTCCTGCAGTTCTGCCCCGAACTCATCAAGACGGGACACCTCTTCATCCTGCAGACGCCCCTCTTCCGCGTGCTCAACAAGAAGGACGCCAAGCGCAAGAACCGCTCGACCAAGCGCGAGGCCAAGCCGCAGAAGGTAGAGACCTACTACTGCTACAGTGACGAGGAGCGTCTGGCCGCCCTCGACAAGCTGGGCGATGCTGCCGAGATTACCCGATTCAAAGGTCTGGGTGAAATCTCGCCCGACGAGTTCAAGGACTTCATCGGCCCCGAGATGCGTCTCGACCGCGTGAAGCTGAGCAAGGACGACTCGGTGAAGCAGATGCTCGCCTTCTTCATGGGCAAGAACACCATGGAGCGCCAGAATTTCATTATTGACAACCTAGTGAACGAAGATGATGAAGACATCACAGTGCATTGATAACCAGGGCAAGCGCGTGGCGCTTTTTCCCGGCTCGTTTGACCCCTTCACACGCGGCCACGAGTCCATCGTCAGGCGGGCTTTGCCTCTGTTCGACAAGTTTATTATCGCCATTGGTGTGAACGCCGACAAACACTCCTACATGACCATGGAGCAGCGCAAGGCGTTGATCGAGAGCGTCTTCAACGACGACGAGCGTGTGCAGGTCATCGCTTACAGCAACATGACCGTCGAGGTGGCCCGCGAGGTGGGTGCCCAGTTCATCGTGCGCGGCGTGCGACTCATCCAGGACTTCGAGAACGAGAAGCACCTGGCCGAGGTGAACCGCGACCTGACAGGCATCGAGACCATCCTGCTCTATACCCTGCCCGAGTACAGCCACATCAGCAGCAGCATCGTGCGCGAGCTGGCGCGCTATGGCCAGGACGTGAGCGCATATCTGCCCGAGAACGCCGACCTGAAGCAGTTGCCGTAAACACTTGACAGTTAACAGATAGCAATGGTTATTAAAATGGGCTTCCGCCAACCGGAAACCCAGAACAAAATAAATCAGAATACAGAAGTAAATGAAAAAGATATTATTTGCCGTCACGATGTGTATGGCACTGTCTTTTACCACTACAGCCCAGAGGTCGATGCCTCAAGCGCTGCAAAAACTGTTGAACGCCGAGTATGCCATCTCAAGCCTGTATGTGGACTCGGTCAACGAGGATAAGCTTGTCGAGGAAGCCATCAAGGGCATGCTCGAGAGCCTGGACCCCCACTCTTCCTATACCGACGCCAAGGAGACCAAGGAACTGGAAGAACCCCTGCAGGGCGAATTCAGCGGCGTGGGCATCCAGTTCAACATGAACAAGGACACCCTGTATGTCATCCAGACCGTTCCCGGCGGCCCCAGTGAACGCGTCGGCGTGCTGGCTGGCGACCGCATCATCTACGTCAACGACACCATTATCGCGGGCGTGAAGATGAAAAACAGCGATATCCAGAAACGCCTGCGCGGCAAGAAGGGCACCAACGTCACCATCAAGGTGAAGCGCCCCGGCGTGAAGGAGCTGATCACCTTCCGCATCACGCGCGACAACATCCCCCTGCACAGCATCGATGCCCAGTACATGCTCGACGAGCGCACGGGCTACCTGCGCATTTCACGCTTTGGCGCCAAGACCCACGAGGAGATGATGGATGCCCTCGAGGAACTCAAGAAACAGGGCATGACACAGCTCGTCATGGACCTGAGCGACAACGGCGGCGGCTACCTGAATGCCGCCATCGACATGTGCAACGAGTTCCTGGACCGTGGCCAGCTCATGGTTTATACCGAGGGCGATAACTCACCCCGCAACGAAGCCAATGCCAACGGCTGGGGCGAGCACAAGGACCTGCACATGGTGGTCATGGTCAACCAGTACTCGGCATCGGCCGCCGAAATCTTTGCCGGCGCCATGCAGGACTGGGACCGTGCCGTGATTGTGGGCCGCAGGACCTTTGGCAAGGGACTGGTGCAGAGGCCGTTCAAGTTTGAAGACGGCTCGATGATGCGTCTGACCGTTGCCCGCTACTACACGCCTAGCGGCCGCTGCATCCAGAAGCCCTACAGCCGCGGCGACAAGAAGGCCTATGAGAAAGAGCTGCTCGACCGTGCCAACGAGGGCGAATACTACAGCCTGGACAGCATCCAGATCAATGACACCGTGCGCTACACCACCCGCCTGAACCATCGCACCATCTACGGCGGCGGTGGCGTCATGCCCGACGTGTATGTACCCCTCGACACCACCGAGTATTCCACCTACTACCGTGACTTGAGCGCCAAGGGCATCCTTAACCAGTTTGCCATCAAGTATGTGGACAAGAACCGCAAGAGCATCGCCAAGCAGTATAGCACGGTCAACGCCTTCGACCGCGGCTTTGTCGTGACCGACGAGATGATGCGCGACCTCATCGCCATGGGCGAAAGCGACAGCATCAAGTATGACGAGGAGAAATACCGCACCAGCGAACGGCTGCTCAAGGACATCGTCAAGGGACTGATTGCCCGCGACGTGTATGGTGACCAGAGTGCCTACAGCATCGTCATCAACCACCGCAATCCCGACCTGAAGGCCGCCTTCGACATCCTGAACGACCGCGAGCGTTTCGACCGTCTGCTGCGCGAAGGCAATCCCGAATACGAGCGCCTGGTCAAGAAGACAGAAAAGTAATTTGATTAACCACGAATAAAAAACCAGCACATGGCTGAATGGCCATGTGCTGGTTTTTACAGGGGTTTCGTTCGGCAAAGCCTCACTACACCCCTGCCTAAACCGTTACGTCCCTAACGGGACTACTTCGTACTCCCCCGGAACCGATACCAATTCGCACGACGTTAAAGATTGTTAGGGTTGATTTTGGCCGGGGAATGGGGGTGGCAATGTCGGGCCGTCGTTGCCGGGGATGGGCGGCGGGGTCATGCGGGACTGGTCGAGCTGCTGCATGGTGTTGATGCGTCGCATGGTGCTGCGATAAATCCACCAGATGAGCAGGACAAACAGGATATTGATGACTACCGACAATGCGGGATAAATACCCTCGCTGAAGGCCAGCGCATCATATACCCAATGGATGACGACGGGCACGGCCAGCACACAGGCGGCAGTGAGCTTAGAGCGGTCGCCAAAGTGGCGCTTGCTGTAGAAGTAACCCATGGCACAGGCGATGGCAAAATGGGCCGGAACGGCGGTGAGGCCGCGGATAATGCCGGTGCCCACCCAGTCGGTGCTCTGGACCAGATACAGAACATTCTCGGTCGCGGCAAATCCCAGTCCTACACAAGCGGCATAGACGATACCGTCAAGATACTCGTCATAGTAGGGATTCTTGCGCATGAAGAGCCACAGCATGAGCAATTTGCTGATTTCCTCGGGTAAGGCGGCGGCAAACAAGGCCGTGCCCACTGCCCCAGCAAACGAGCCCAGGTCATAGATCATCAGGCCTGCCATGCTCAAGAACGAGGTGATGACCAGCGTGACGAATGTCGAGCCCACGCCATAGAGGAAGGCCTTGTAAAGCATCCTCAAGGGCTCGGGGCGCAACGAGTCCTTCTTGTAAATCCACCAACCGAGAATCAGGGCCGGTATCAATGCGGTAATGATGACGAGCAGCATATTGTTGGTTTTTAGTTTTTAGTTTTTAGTAGCTTAACTGGCTTTACTAAAATGCACCCGATGGGATGGGCATCGGGTGCATTGGTTTCTTGTTTCTACATCAACACGATGGTTTACAACGCCAGGCGCAAGCCAATCGTGTAGAAGCGCATACCGGCAGCCTCGTTGCTGCGGCTGGTCGAGCGGCAATCCTTGGGCAGGCTGAACCAGCAACCGCCACGAATCACGAGACGATGTGAATCGTCAAGGCTTTCGGGCTGCTCGGTGCCGTAGGGCAAATAGGCGTCGCTGCACCACTCGTGCACGTTACCGCTCATGTCATACAGACCCAGCTCGTTGCTGTGCTTGGTGCCAACGGCGTGAGTACCGTAGTTCTCACTGTCGCTGCCAACGGCGTAGCTGTTGTTGTAGTACCAGGCCACGTCGTCGAGGTTATCGCTACCGGCATAGAGGGCGTTGCCGGCCTTGTTGCCACCGCGTGCGGCAAATTCCCATTCGGCCTCGGTGGGCAGACGGAAGTTCTTGCCGGTGAGGGCATTCAGGCGGGAGATGAACTCCTGGCAATCGGCCCAGCTCACCTGCTCAACGGGACGCTGAGGATCGCCGGTGAAGCCGCTGGGGTTGCTGCCCATAACGGCCTGCCACAATTCCTGGGTCACCTCGGTCTTACCGATGCTGTAGGGCTCCAGAGTCACTTCCATTGCGGGCAGCTCATCGGCATTGGCGATACCGGCCTCGACCATAGTCGAGTCAACACCCATCGTGAAGGTGCCGCCCTCGACGGGAACCATCTGGAACGAAACGCCATTAACGGTGTACATGCCGGGGATGGTGTTGTAGTTCTGCATGCGCTCGATGAAAGCCTTGGCGGCGCTCTTGAGCTCGCCGAAGTTCTCATCCATTACCGAGCTGCAGTCGAGCATCAGCATCACCAGTGCGCTGGAGTAGGTGCTCTCAACGTCGGGCAGACGGTCGGCCGAGAACTCGGTGCTGGTTTCCCAAGCCTCCTGGTCCTCGATCCAATACCACTCGCGGATATTCTTCTTCTCGATGCGCTCCTCGCTGTCGAGCTGGATGCCATCAAACACGAGCGATACAAACATACCATCGACACTCGAAGCGGCCACGCTGTCGCCAGCGGTGCAGGTCATGCCGTGATAGGTGATGTTGGTCAGGCTGCGGGTCTTGAGCGAGAATACACCCTCGATGTACACCTGAGAGTCGTTGACGGTGGCATCGGTCACCTCGTCGAAGGTGAAGCGGATGCGCGTACCGGTACCGACACCGGGGAATACCAGCGTGAGCGTCTCGGACATGTTGCGGCTCACCAGGTCGTCGGCAATAGCCTGGAACTGGACATTGGCCTCGGCCACAGAGTTCACCTCAACAGCCTTGGTCGAGTCGCTCGAGAGCGCATACAGGTTGCTGCGGAATTTGTTGGCGTCCCTGACGTTGTCATTCATCAGACCAACGCAGTAGGCTTTGATGGGACGGCCATAGACATGCTCATCGTTGATGCGGGCATTGAGCGCCTGGGCATATTCGGCCTCGGTCTCATACTTGTCGGTCATCATGAGCGAGCCCTGGTCGAGACCCTGGGTGAAGGTAACGACAGCCACATTCTGCAGGTGGGCGGGACGCATGGCGCTGTTGAGCGCATCCAGGGCCTTGTCCACCGAGTAGTAAAGCAGACGGCCGGGCTGTGTGGTCAGGCCATCGACAAAGTCGTTGAAGCCGGCAACCGTTGTCGAATCCAGATAGGACAGTTCCTTGGTAATGAGCGTCTGGTTGTAACCGGTAATGCCCATGTAGATACCCGTATCGACGATGGGATTCACCGGACCGTTCAGGATAATGTCGATCACATAGTTGATGTCGGCAATGTTGATCTCGCCGTCATGATTCAAGTCACCCTTCACGTCGAAGGTGGAGCTCATGATGTGATTGATGAGAACATTGATGTCGGCAATGTTCACCTCACCGTCGGCGTTGACGTCACCCTCGATGTTGCTCGAAGCGGGACGCGGCACGGCAAACGCCATTGCCACAGACAATAGAATCAAAGAAATAAAAGTAGTTAATCTCATGTTTATTAAGTATTTTAGGTTGATGATATTACCATTGCTCGCAAGGCCCGAAATGTGGGCACACATTAATTAACCTACAAAATTACAGACAATTTGCCCAAAAAACAAAACTTTTGGCCACAATAGTTATTAACAATTTGCCCTTTTTGGTCAATTTTTGATGTATCTTTGCGGCCGGAATTACCCAAAACGGGAAATTTTTGTGTTAACCTTCTGATTCAAATGGTATCAACGGTCCACCTCATCGGCGTCTTGGTCACCGTCGGCTTGCTGCTGGCGGTGAGTTGGCTGTCGGGCCGTCACGTCAAGGATGCGCACAGCTTCACCACGGGCGGCAACAGCGGCAGTTGGATGGTGTGCGGCGCTTTGCTGGGCACCCTGGCAGGCGGCCAGAGCACCATCGGCACCGCGCAGCTGGCCTTCAGCTACGGCTTGTCGGCATGGTGGTTCACCATTGGCGCTGGCCTGGGTTCGCTGGTGCTGGGCCTGTTCTTCACGGGGCCGCTGCGGCGCAGCGGTTGCACGACACTGCTCGAGGTGGTGAGCCGTCAATATGGCCACAAGGCCGAGACCGTAGGGTCGCTGCTCTTTCTCGTGGGCATCTTCATCAGTATCGTTTCACAGGTGATTTCATCGTCGGCGATGATCGGGAGCCTGTTCGGCATATCCACCCTGTGGGCGTCGGTTGCCGGAGCGGTGCTCATCATGCTGCTGGTGCTCTATGGCGGCATTCGCAGTGCCGGCGTGGGAGGCATCGTCAAGCTCATCCTGCTCTACCTGTGCTCGCTGGCGGCAGGCATTGTCGTGTGGCACATCGCCAGTGGGCTGACGGGCCTGCGCGATGGCGTTGACAGCATCTACCACTCCCCTGCCCTGACCCAATACAACGGCCTGGACGGCATCGAGAGCATTCACCACCGCTATGGCAGCCCGTTTGCCCGCGGCTTTTTCAAGGACATGGGCGGTTGTCTGTCGCTTGTGCTAGGTGTGGTGTGCACACAGAGCTATGCCCAATGCATCTGGTCGGCTCGCACGACGCCCAAGGCCCGCAACGGTGCCCTGCTGTGTGCCCTGTTCATGCCCATCATCGGTGCGGCGTGCACGCTGGTGGGAATCTACATGCGCGGCCACTATGTCACTGCCGACGAGCTTGCCGCGATGCAGTCGGCCGGTGAGGCCTTGCCCGCAGGCATCGGTGTCATCGAGAACTCGGCACAGGCATTCCCCGCCTTCATTCTCAACCACCTGCCGGCCTGGCTGGGTGGCCTGATGTTGGGAACGATGCTCATCAACATCCTGGGGTGCGGCAGCGGACTCGCGCTGGGCGCCGCCACGATTCTCGTGCGTGACGTGTACGGGAACTTTCGCCGTCGCATGGGAATGGCCGCAGGACGCCTGTCCCAGCTGCTGCAGACACGCCTGTCCATCACGGGCATCCTGGTGGCCGCAGTCATCGCTGCCCTGGTGTTCCACGGCAGCTTCATCAACGATCTGGGCTTCCTGTCGCTGGGACTGCGTGCGGTAGCCATCCTGTTCCCGCTGTGCTTTGCCCTGTGGCTGCCCGGACGGTACAATCGCCGTAGTATTCTGCTGTCGATGCCCGTTGGCGTGTGCACCCTGCTGCTGGCCAACTCGTTATCGCTGCCGGGCAACGCTGTTTACTACGGTTTGGGCACCTCGTTGCTCACCATTCTTGCCTATCGGCCCAAAGAAGCGTAATTATTTGCCTAATATTGCGGTAATTAAACAAAAAAACATTATCTTTGCGCCCGCTTAAAAAAAATCGATTAATCAAAACAGTTATCAATGATAGAGAGTTTTGCCTCGACACTGCTCAACGACCTGCACCGCTACATGGTGGAGCGTGGCGCTGTTGACGAACGTATGCCCGAATGCCCCGACGTGGAAGCCAAGTGGATTCCCGTAGCCGAAGCCTATCTGCCCGACGGCGCACGCGAGTTCGAGCTCTATCCCGTGGCATCTTTGGGATGGATGATGTTCATCGGGATGGCTATCGCCAAGTATTGGGACACGGACTGGGAGAAATATGCCGCCATCGAGGACCTGTACACGCCCATGCGCGACAAGCGCGGCTACGACAACCTGGACGAGTACATCCTGGACGAGGTGCTCGACCTGCACGGCGATGAGGCCGAGGCGCTGCAGGATCTGGTGGGCGACTGCGCCATGCGTGCCAAGCGCGCCCTCTACGACCAGAACATCGAGCCCGGTACGGCCGATGCCTTCAAGGGCTATGTGGCTTGTCTGCAGTGCATGTATCAGCTGGGTATGGCTGCTCAGCTCAAGGCAATGGGATATCATATGACTAAGCTTTGACTTTTTGGCCCCAAAACGTCAAAGCTTAGGGATTAGTGATTAGAGATTAGTGATTAGTGAGTAGAGTTTTACCGATTAAAAAGAGATTAACAAATTAAAGACGATATGAAGAAAGTTTTATTGATTAACGGGTCGCCCCATGAGAAGGGGAACACCTTTTTTGCCCTGAACGAGGCGGCAAAGACGCTCAGCGAGGCTGGGTTCAAGACCGAGATTATATGGATTGGCAACAAGCCCGTGCGCGGCTGCATTGCCTGTGGCACCTGCGCCACCAAGGGCGACGGCCACTGCGCGTTTAACGACGACTTGTGCAACGAGGTCATCGACAAGATGAACGAGGCCGACGGCCTGATCGTGGGTTCGCCTGTATTCTACGGCACGCCCACCGGCAACTTGCTCAACCTGATTCACCGCATGCTGTTTGCCGGTGCCCGTGTGGCCGGTAAACCTGCTGCTGCAGTAGCCGTTTGTCGCCGCGGAGGTTCCTCGGCCGCATTCCAGACGCTGCAGATGCCGTTCCAGATGGTAAACATGCCGCTGGTGACGTCACAATACTGGAACATCGCCTTTGGCCGTGAGGCTGGAGAGGTGCGCCTTGATGTAGAAGGCATGCAGACCATGCGCACCATGGCCCAGAACATGGCTTGGATGATACGCCAACTGAACACCGGCACCGCTCAGCCCCCCAAATACGAGCCCTGGCAAGGTATGCACTTCATCCGCTGATGATTGCCGACAAAGACCCGATGGGACACGCCATCGCCGATTTCCATGCCACCGGCAAGGCGGCACGGCTGCGTGTGTTCTCGCCCATGTTTGACGAGGACGAGATTCCCGTCACAACCCTGTTCCGCAACACGGACGAGATGCCCGCCATCGAGCAGGAAGCCCTCAAGGCGGCCCGCGGCAGCATCCTCGACGTGGGAGGCGGCGCCGGCTGCCACTCGCTGGCATTGCAGGCGATGGGCAAGGCAGTGACGGCCATCGACATCTCGCCGCTGGCGGTGGCCACGATGCGCGAGCGCGGCGTGCGGGACGTGCGTGAGCAGGACTTTTTCACGCTCGAGGGCCAGTACGACACCATCCTGATGCTGATGAACGGCATCGGCATCGTGGGCACGATCTCGCGGCTGCCTGCCTTCTTTATGCAGGCCGACGCGCTGCTGGCTCCCGGCGGGCAACTGCTGTGCGACTCCAGCGACATCTGCTATATCTTCGAGGACGAGGACGGCATTATCGACCTCACGGGCGTGGAAGGCTACTATGGCGAGCTCACCTACCAGATGCAGTACCGCAATGTGAAGGGCGAGCCGTTTCCCTGGCTCTTTATCGACCCCGAGACGCTGCGCGAGCAGGCCGCACTGCACGGCTTCGACTGCGAGATACTCGCCCGAGGCGAGCACTACGACTACCTGGCCCGCATTACCCGCCACCACTGACACGACAACAGCCCAATAACAGAAAAAGGAAGACAACAAGTACAACAATTACAATATTTTGGCCATCAGGATATTGTGTTTATTGTACTTATTGTCTTCTTTTATTGAAATGTGGTTTTCATGGTATTGGGTTCAAGGTTCATGCAGTGGCTTGCAGCAGGGCAGCAATAGCGTCGGCGGTGTCGGGGTTGTCGATGAGGAACTGCTTGGCGGCCTCGCGACCCTGGCCCAGGCGGCCGTCCTGCCAGCTGAACCAAGCACCGCTCTTCTTGATGATGCCGGCCTCGGTAGCCATGTCGAGCAATTCGCCTTCGCGGCTGATGCCCGTGCCGTAGATGACGTCGAACTCGGCCTTGCGGAAGGGAGGCGCCACCTTGTTCTTCACGACCTTGACCCGCGTCTGTGCGCCCAGCACACGTTCGCCGTCCTTGATGTGCGCCAGGCGGCGGATGTCGAGGCGCACGCTGCTGTAGAACTTCAAGGCGTTACCGCCGGTAGTCGTTTCGGGATTACCGAACATCACGCCCAACTTCTCGCGCAACTGGTTGATGAAGATGCAGCAGGTGCGCGTTTTGGCAATCGTGGCGGTGAGTTTCCTCAGTGCCTGGCTCATCAGGCGCGCCTGCAGTCCCATCTTGCTCTCGCCCATCTCGCCCTCGATCTCGGCCTTGGGTGTCAAGGCGGCGACACTGTCGATGACGATGACGTCGATGGCAGCCGAGCGGATGAGCTGGTCGGCGATTTCCAGCGCCTGTTCACCGTTGTCGGGCTGACTGATCCACAGGTTGCGCGTGTTCACGCCCACCGCCTCGGCATAGTTGCGGTCAAAGGCGTGCTCGGCATCGATATAGGCCGCTATGCCGCCCATCTGCTGGGCCTGGGCGATGGCATGCAAGGCCAGCGTGGTCTTGCCCGATGCCTCGGGGCCATAGATCTCGATGATGCGTCCGCGGGGATAGCCGCCCACGCCCAGCGCCCTGTCCAGGCCAATGGAGCCCGTGGGGATGACATCGACGTCCTCGACGCTCTCATCGTTCATGCGCATGATGGCACAGGTGCCGAAGGCCTTCTCTATCTTGGCCACCGCATTCTGCATCACCTGCAGCTTCATGGGATCGACATCGACGGCGCGCCGCGTGTGGGGCGCGGTCTCGGCGACGTGGTTGCTCACAATGTCGGGCGTGGCAATGCTCAACACCTGTTGCCCGTCAATCATCACTTCCTGTTTCAAAATCTGCTCAGTCATAGTTTATTCAGTTTTAATTGTTAGTTGTTAGTTCTTTGTTGTTAGTCTGGAGCGACTCTAAATCGTTTGACGCTGCAAAGTAACTATGACCGAGTGCAATATTTTGGCACCACCACTTTAAAGAATATTAAACATACTCAAGACATCCTGTCTTTCCCTGGAATTACTTGACAGATTTGAGAGCGATTAACTAAGTTGGTTTACACTAATTTTATCGTTCGCCTAAACCGGGTTGACAGTTTGGCGGTTTTATCACTGAATGGGTTTACAGCTCT